>Ga0172369_10003116_pt1 | contig 22047 bp, 37 predicted proteins | sample LakKiv25m_FD_114539 | JGI IMG/M metagenome (GOLD analysis project Ga0172369, IMG submission 114539) | Freshwater microbial communities from Kabuno Bay, South-Kivu, Congo - kab_022012_11.25m | ecosystem: Environmental > Aquatic > Freshwater > Lake | place: Democratic Republic of the Congo...
CCTGGTACTGTGGGCGATGTAGGTGTTGGTTTCCTACGGATGGTTGTGGCCCATCTGAGGCGTAAGCCTCTCGCGGATTCGATTTCCGTCGCTCACCTAATCGATAAAATCCAAAGACAAACTCAGAGATTTATTGTTTAACAACTTTATACTTCAGAAAGAAAATCCTAAGAGAAGAAAATGTCCAGAAAAGCGACGAACATTTCAGCTACTGAACTTCGTAAGCGTATATTTGATGCCATGTTGGAAAATAAGTATTTTAATGTTTCTGATGAACATCGAAAACTATTTTCTAATGATGAGGGCATATTCGTCAGAAATGAATATCTTTTCGATGAAGAAGTTGGGTATTGGAATAGTAAGGAAGTCCGATATACTGATCTAAATCTAGCTTTCACTAAAGAATTTTCTGGCTGTCTTTTTCAGGATTTGACCTCTAAGATCATCAAAGATATCGATATCCGTTTCGATGGTGAAAACCCTGATTGTGATTCAGAATATTCAGGTTATGCTCCGTTGATGGGGTTTCATACTCTCCCCAATGGTTTGACTTTTTTTGGATCAACTAGTGGTGGGGATTGGGAATGGCCGGTTCTCTTTATTATCTATCATTCTAAAAAGCAACTTCGGGCTTATGTTCCTCGTGATGGTAATCTATTTAATACCTCAACTATGGAAGCTTATGGGAATCAGGTAGATCTAACAGAACAGCAAAGATTGCGCAGACCGCCAGAAATTGAAAGTGATATTGAAAATTATAAAAGAATGCATCCTGATGAAGACTTATCTGGCGTTGAATATCTTGAAAATTTTGATCTCAATATAGATATCGATAAAATAATTGCTGACATCACAAGCACAATTATTGTGGTAGAAAAATAAAATGGGACTACATAATCCCTGGCAATGTAATGGATGTTTTGTGAATGGGGACCTGGCAACTTTCTCCCATGCCCCAGCCCCTTTACGCCTACAGCTTATTGAAGATTATGCTGATTTCAAGAATGCGGCAACTGTGTAATGTTTGTAAAATGCTTTTTGTAGGTTTAGATATTGAAGACGATAAATCTGGACGATTTATCTTATTTCCTTCAGGATTTTGTTCAGGTGAAAAGGAGCAAAAGATGGCAAAGCTGTGTTGTAACATATGTGTCAAAGAAACTGGTTCCACAAAACAAAGGTCTGGTAACTATTGCAGAAGCATCTGCGGATGGTAATATTATTCTTTCTGTTTTCTCAAATATCAATAGCGGCAGCCAATTCGTTCAGTTGACACTCGAAGAAGCAGAGAGTTTATGCACTGCTTTGAATGAAATGGTTGTGCAGGTTGAATCGAAAATATTTAAATCATGATAGACAAGATATTAAATGGATTTTGGGGAGCATTGATGTTCTTCTGCGAGGGATTAATCCTGTGGATTGTTTGTATCCTATGGACTTTGAAAAAAGAATCATAAAAAATTATCTTCTGAAGAACAATGGATGATCGACAAGAAACTAGGAATTTTAGATTGGTAGGGCTTGGATCCGGCCAAAGCAGATCATGGCGCTATCACGAACATTATGAATCACAACGAATTTAATATAGGTGAAGAGTTTTATTCTGCTAATGGCAAATTGAGATGGCGCTGCACTGATATCGGGACCAGAACAATCATAGCCATAGCTATTGAAAGATATGGCAAATTTGATGAATCTTGGTATAATGGCCCACCTTATGCAATAGCAGAATATGTTTTCGACGAAATCGACATCCACAATTGTCACAAAGCAGAGGATCAACATGGATAGAATTTTTGGACCGGGATATGGTTGGGGAATAAAATGCGAACACTGTGGCAGTTATTTCCATAAATCAATCTATACAGAGTGCCCTCATTGCAAGAAGTGTGAAGAATGTGGATCGTATTATCTTTGGGTTCTCAATCAAGGATGTCCAAACTGTAAACAAGGAACGATGACAGTAGGTTCATATTATAAATGGATGGTTAGAGATGGCGCGAACTTGCATGAACCGCTTTTAGAATTAGACAATTGTAATTCAGTTGCCCTGAATACCAAATTCCAGTCTTCTATTCAAGCATATTTATTCAAAGCAGATTTTACACCTACGAAATCGTGCAATTCTTCTGAGAATTGGATTCTTTGTCGATTTTCTGTAGAAATCGTGCCTCCTGAGGAATGTTGAAAGGTTGTCCATCGTATGCGAAAAAGCATCTTAAAAATAGCTTCTCAAACGAGAGCTACTTTTCTAGAGGATCAATCATTGCCTCGCGATTTGGAAGGATATTGCGCTGATTTGAGCGAGCATTTACTGCGAGAATTGATGATGCATCGCATTGATGCAACTTTTGTGCGGGGCGTTTTCTATACGGATAGAGGGCCACAGCCTCATTGTTGGCTGGAAATAAAGTGTGAAATTCTAGATTTGACTGCGACACAGTTCTCTGATAAAGTCAAAGAACATATTCCTGATATAATCGCGGGAACTTACGCAAAAAATCCAAGATACGAAGCTATAAAGAGATACTAAAATGGGCATATATCATAGGAGTTCATGGACTCTAAAAACTCACTGGCATCCTAAAACTAATATTTCATATTATCATCCACGACAGAAGAGAATCATAGTTTTTTCTCCTGATGATATGTTCACTCGTCAAGAGGATGGGACTTATACTAAGCAAACAGGAATTTGTTTGTTTGGCTTGGCTCTCCCAGAAGACGAGATGGAATTAGTGGAGGGGCCTGTAGAATTGGTTATGATCTGAGGCTTGACAATAATCGTGAAATGTGGGATGATTCTCGTAGGTTTAAGGGAACTGCCGCCGAAAGAAGGACGAAATGGCTACCGCTACCGGCCAATGTGCCAGCAAAATTCGACTAGAAATCCAAGACTTGATTCGCCAGCTTAATAGCAAAAAAGCGACGCTGGAGAATCTTGAGAATTCGTGTCTTCACGAATGGGAAGAGAAGTTTACTCCAGAATATCGACGTGGTTATCATATGCCGAGCGATAGAGAGCAAGGCATTGAATTGGGCGTTGATTCTCGGCCAGCTTATGATGTCCCAGATCGTACTATCGATAAATGGACAAGAACTTGCAAGATTTGTGGGAAAGTACAAGAAACTACCTACTCTCAGGATGTAGTCCATACTACAAAGAAACCAAGTTGGCCGGGCCGATAAGGATAAAAACATGTCAGTTACTATTACTACTGTCAATTGCGAAGGATTTGAAGGAATTTACATCAATGGTAATCTACTTGTCGAAGGCATGTATGATTATGGATGTATGCATGGCTCTGGGATCTTACAAAGATTTATCGAACAGGTGCTTGGTATCAAGGTTACCGAAGAATATATTTCTATGGGCGAAAGCTATGAAAAGGATACTTACCCCGAAGTTCTAGATAAACTTAAAGAAGATTATGCTCAGGATATTGAGAAAGTATCCAATAGATATAGTCAAAATAGTGAGAATGATATGAATAGTATGATAGATTGCATGAAAGAATCATTAGAACAAAGATTTGGCTCTGGCACCAAAATCTAAATCGGCGGGAATGCCATTCAGTCAAAAGCAGATTGGAGAAAAAATGACATCAGATCAAGCACTTCAAATAATTGCCCATTTGCAAAGTATATCCAATATTTTAATAATCATGGTTGGTATGCTCGGGCTTTGTATCGGATATTTAATTTTTGGACCTAATGAAGGATAAGAAACAGAATGGATGATCTTCGGCAAGTGCGCGTCAACAAACTGCCAAGTATCCCTCGTGTTTGGCAAGGTAGCAGAATGGATGCTACTCGATGCCAAGAGTTCGCCCAAAACATTGAAGAATGGATTGAAGATAAGGGGAAGAGGGCTGTTCATGGCCGAGTTATTGCCAAGCGCGGTGGTGGCAAGATCATCTTTTTGGATGTTCGGGATCGCACCGGCAAGATGCAAGTTTTCTTAGAACTGGCAACTCTTGGCGAAGAAACCTTTAGCAACCTGAAGGCCACTCTTGACATCGGCGACATTGTTGAAGCTTTTGGTGAAGTGTTCGTTACTGCTGCCGGTGAACCAACCATCAGGGCCGAAGAGTTTTCAATCCTGTCTAAGAGTCTGTTGCCTCCTCCTATCGGTAAAATGGTTGATGGCGCCTATGTCCATAACTTGTCGGATACAGAACTTCAGCGCCGCAAGCGACATCTTCATCTTATCGCCGAGCCAGAAGCAATAGACCTTTTTGAACGCCGAAGCCATATCCTTCATATCATTAGAGATTATCTCTATTGGCACGGTTTCATCGAAGTAGAAACTCCAATCCTACAAGATTTGAGAGGAGGAGCCAACGCAAGACCTTTTATTACTTTCCATGAAGCAGCCGAAAAAGAAATGTATCTACGCATCGCGCCGGAGCTTTACTTGAAGCGCCTTCTGGTTGGTGGCTTTGAACGTATCTATGAAATCGGCAAGAACTTCCGTAACGAAGGCTCAGACAGTAGCCATAATCCAGAGTTCACTATGCTGGAATGCTATGCTGCTTATGAAGATTATTTGAAAACCATGTCTTTGATTGAGAGTATGCTACAACATTTAACGCGCACTGGAGGTATGGTCCAAAAGCCTTGGAATTGCTTCGAACCATTTAAGCGTATAACTTACTTTAATGCCTTGGACTTTGTAATGCCGGAAGGAGTTTCCGCAGAGCAATTGTTTATGGAAAAGGATAATCAATATATTTTGGCACGGAGTGCTGCCGAAAAGATTGGCGTAGATTTGCCTCAGGAAGCTACTTTCCCTGAAATTGTGGACCGTATCTTCAAAAAGGCAGTTCTTCCCTCCATGACAGAAGCTACTTTTGTTATGGATTATCCGGTAACAATCAGTCCTTTGGCAAAGCGCAAGGAAGACAATCCTGAATTGACGGAGCGCTATCAATTAATCGTTGGAGGATTTGAAATCGCCAATGGTTTCTCCGAACTTAATGATCCTATAGATCAGAGAGGCAGATTTGAAGCGCAACGGTTATTGGCAGCGGATGGGGATAAAGAAGCGATGCCAATGGATGAAGACTTCTTGGAAGCCTTAGAATATGCCATGCCACCTGCGAGCGGCTTTGGCATTGGCATTGATCGTTTGGTGATGGTATTGAGCGGGGCAGTATCCATCAGAGATGTCATTTTGTTTCCGACTAATAAAAATTCCGCAGGGAATTAGCAATGAAAGATTCAAAGAACGGGCCATCGAGACGGTACAAGGACGATAGGTAAACAAATGAAAATAAGTGAATCCTCTAAGGGACTATTGAACAAAGACATCAGCATTCTATATAAATGCCTTGTAGAAATGGAAGGTGTGCTTACAACTTCTACTGGAAAATCATATCCAACAAGTAATGTAAATGATATCTACAATGGTCTGAGGCGCACTTTACATGATTTCCGCTTAGAACTTTATCGGCTCACAATATTTGAAAGATATGATGAAGTGATCAACCTGAAAGTGAACGACAATTGGGGGCCAAATTTCCCAAATGATGAAATCATTGCTATCTTGCAGCCTCCAATCAAAATGTCTGACGGAACATTCTATGGATCCTGGCGGGTTTATTTTTGTGGTGCGGATGATGGTGAACTCGCGATAACTTTTGAAAACGAACAGACAGCGCGCAATTTATGGAATATGTTAAATAGCAGATGTCAATATATTGCAGTGAATAGATCCATGTTAGAAAAATGGGGAGAAATTTGCGGGGGTGAACGAGAATAATTTGACACCGAAACGCTTCTTGTGATATAATAATCGTGAAAAGGAAGATCATGCTACGATACAGCTACGACAACCCCCATGATTTTAGGCAGAATCATGAGTTATCGTGAACAACAGCAAGAACAAAAGCGCTTGCGCAATGAGTTTCTCTGGATAGTGGCAGTTATTATTGCCGCATCTTTGTTTCTAGGATGGGCAACAAAAAACGTCGGATGGATACCGTGAAAGATCGTGTCATAAAAAATTCGAAGTGTTTTCTATGTTAGAATGCCATGATGCTATATAATAAAGAGATAGGCCCGAGGGGCGCGGTGGTAGCGCAACTGCACGACACGCAGAAGGCCAAGAGTTCGAATCTCTTCTCGGGTATTTGCCTATTGATGACGATAATTCCCCTGCCCCAGCCCTTGACGTTGGACCTATTATGTGCTATAATCTATGAGATGGAGACTATAGAATGATATCGGAGCAGACACAGGTCAAAGACTTCCTTGGGACTTTTCGTATTTTTACATTAAAACTTGCATATTCTAATTTTAGTTTCAAGTCAGCCAGAATTATAGAAACCCATTTACCGGAATGGTTCCTAATAGTATCCGGACCTTATAACTGCTTAGCTTTCCGCAGGACATCAAACCATGGCTTCATCATAGGATACTCTAAGAGTTTAGGAGAATGGGGCCAAATAGATGTTTATCGTCATCGTGATTACTGGTCGCATGAAAAAATTGCTGTAAGTATTAACGAAAAATCAGACGATCCTTTTGTGAAACGCATGTCCGAAGAAGCGAAAGAAGTGCGCAAGAGATTCTTTAATGGGCATACTGAGGAAATCCATGATTTGCTAGGAAAAGAGGATGTATCTCTTCGCGGAAGAATGGCAACACCCGATTCTGATTTTAACGATGGTTGGGAAGAGGTGGAAGATCTTCTTCGACAAGTGTGAAATAACAACTTTAACAGGCTGGATGATGAACAAAATTATTCCACAAATATCCAATATCGGTTATGATGAAGATAGAAGCTATGCGCATCAGAACTAAATTATTGCTTGTATTTTTAGCTGGCCTTTTAATATCTTTGCAGATTTTTCTTTTGGTCCCGTTGGCACTTTGGCAATTGATGTATTGTATCGTCAGCCTGTAGGAGAGGAAGAAATGACACTCGACGAATGGAAAATCACCATAGATAAAGCCCTAACGGAACATCCTGAGCACGGGCCGTTGGAGGTAGTCGGCATTGGTATAAATCCTGTTTCATCCAATTTTACAGGAGAAAGATTCCGCCTGGATTTAGGATTTGATGTCAACGGCTTCTGTGTTGATGGCAACGAAGGACATCCTCCGGGGATTTTGTACGCTGCTGGCATCTATGTCGCCAGGGTAAATACTGCCGCTGAAGCAATGAAGGGCAATATACGAGGCTATCTCAAAGGGCAAGACATATCCTGTAAGTTTGGTTTGTTGCCGGATGAGATGTTCTCAAAGGAGCTAGGACTATGAAAAATTATAATCTGCATATCGACATTCAAGCAGAAGACAAGGAAACTTTTGTTTCTGCTGTTCAAATGGCTTTCGAAAATTGCCATGGAGGTAAAGCTAGAGCATTTTATTTTCATGATCAGATTATGACTCTCTTTTGGTGTTTTGATGATGCAAGAATGAACAATTCTATACATTTACCTTATCCGATGGATTGTGAAATGACTATCGATTTTCTATGGGGATGGCTCAAATCTCAAAATCTGGAAGAGCATCCAGAGTATGATGAATTCATGAGTTGTGCTGATGGAGAGGTCATTAAAGGCTGGCACTTGGAAAGTCATTGTTTTGGGATGAAAGGCGGCAGTTCCGCTTTTTTGACTGTATCTGTTAAGCTCGTGGAGATTGGTAAATGAAGAGCGATAAACCAAAGCCAGAAAAGATTAAGGCTGAAGGTGTGGTTAAAGAAACTCTGCCCAATGCTCAATTTATTATTGGGATTGAAGTTGATGGAACCCCAGTAGATATACGCGCTCATATTTCTGGACGTATTCGCATGAACTTCATTAAAATCCTGCAAGGGGACAGAGTCGTAGTCGAACTGACTCCCTATGATCCTACCCTCGGTAGGATTGTTCATAGATACAAGTAGGCATACATGGGATGCTGGATAGAAACCTGCGCTGTCACTAATCTCCCCATTTATGAGGGAGATGAAGTAATCATGATCTTGCCTGAACCAGGGGAATACATAGAAATCCCAGATCCTGAGAAGTTGGTCACAAAGCTCTACTGGCAACCTTCAGATTGGTACGATAGCAACGTTGCCACTAATTTCAAAAGGATTCAAATGATCGAGCGCGGGAGATACGATGAATATGGTTGGCTGATTAATACCCCATCCTTTGATGATGGGGCATCACATAGAAGTATTTTTATTCTCGCTGAAGTGTGGGATAAAATCCAAGCCATTGAGTTCGATAAATGTCCCTTAGAATTCTCAGACCTTCAGAGAGAAATCTACGAAATAAAGATCGATCAGAATGCTTGCCGAGAACTCTGTAAATTCATATGGTTCTGTTCAAGTTGTCGGCTATTATTGGATCGTGTATATAAATTTAAGGGCAGTCAAAGCTTTCATAAGAGTAACTTCGAGCGATTGATAGCTATGACCGCTGATTTGCAAAATAAGATCGATGGTCGGTGGGATGACCAGTTTTGGATTTAACCAATGAATCCTACCCTCGGTAGGATTGTTCATAGATACAAATAAAAGAACATAAACATCAGAATTCGAAGATGACGAATCTTCGACATAAAGGAGCAAAACATGTACACATATCAAATTTGGAAACTATTCTCGCTAAAGGATGGCTATGAAAATATTGAAACTTATATGGATGATGGCTGGAAACCAGAAATTGATCCAAATGAAACTCATCGATATGTTATCCTAAAATGGGAGAGTGATGCAGCAATGCGAGTTTATGAAGAAACATGGGCTTCTGCACACACGCTAGAAGATATTTTAGTTGTTTGTGCAGAACGGTTGACCAAAAATGGTTACTCTGGCATTTCAATTTTTGATTTGGAAGATTTATTGGACGAAAAAGGATGTCTTAAGTATTTCAAAATCAAAATCACTGGCATCGAGCTTGTATTGGAATAAGGAAAAACAATGTCTGAAAAAACCTCGATTGAAGATCTAATGGAATCGGCTGGAATAAGCGAAGAAAACAAAGAAGCTGCTGCTATCCTGATTCCTAAGATATTTGGATTTTTTGCTTTTGCCCAAACTGTAGCCGTTATAGCTATGAGTGCTATTTTGGCATTCTCAGGATATGATAATATCGCTGCGACCGCTTGTTATATTTGTACTGCATTAGCTATCATCGGCACTATGGGCGGAATCCATAGATCTATCGATTCATTAAATAAAACCTCCTCAGAAAGTATAAAGATGAATCGCCTGTACAATTTTGGGACGAGTGCATTTATGTGGACGGTATTGTGCTTTATCTTGGCCTTGTTCTCCTGATACTCATAAGTCTGTGAGAAAATAAATGCAAACAGAACTTTTTGCTCATAGCTATGGTGGGAATATTAGGTTGGGGATTGTTAAAATCCTACGCGGCAGCGATGAAGCTAATTCCATAATTTTAAAGGAATGGCAGGAGTTCAAAAAAACTCATGATCATGATACTTATTATAGGTTTGTAGATCACTTGATCGATAATCATCCAAGCATGTTCTCTTATGGATATACTCAGAATGTGATAATATTGCCCGAATCTTAAAGGGAATAGAATATTGGATGAAGTTTCTCAAATCTTATGGAACGGTCTCATGATCAACATCCCGAGATTGCCACCTGATAGTTTTGATTGGATTCGTTGGCGCAACTTCTCGCTCTTCTATGATATGGATATCATCCATCGAACTTATTCCATCCGGCAAAACAAAGCAAGATTTGCAGATAAGGCCATAGGCTATTGCCGTGGAGGAGAATTATTTTGTCGCCCCAAGCAAAATCATTTTGCCGTGATGTTTTTACACAATGATATCTGGCAATGGTGTCATTTCACCGCTGAAGAATTCCACGCTCTATTCGACATCGCTTGACAAGATCGTCAGCCCATGATAGATTATTGGTAGGAGACGTGCTATGTGGATACTCATCGATGAAGGCGATCTATTCGAAGGTGAACCGTGGAATTTCGAAGATTGCTTTGGTTTGCCCGGCACGGCTAATGTCGAAGAGATGTCTGATGAAGATGTTTTGAATTATGTTTTAGCTTGGGCGATTGAGGTTGATCAAGATTCAACAGTGCGTGTTTTGACTAATGAGGAATTGCTCCAGCGGCTTAACAATGAGCGTTTGATTCCTAATGAGTGGAGTGCTCACTATATGACCGCTGTGGCAAAATATCTCGTTAAACAGGGAGTATATCCCGAGACAACTCCCGCGATGGAAAAACAGGGTTGGACGCACCTGGAAATGATTCAGAACTATGGAGCATTCTGGCATCAATCCTAACTCCGACCGAAAAGATTTGTTCGAAACATATAAAGGAGCCTGAAATGGCAAATAAAGATCGTTCTGAAGCTGCGGTGGCTGCGGTAATATCAGTTATTTTAACTCCATTCCTGCTTTTGTGGGATGCGTGGGTATTGAAGGTGCTGTGGGGCTGGTTTGCAGTTCAAACCTTTAGTTTGCCATCGCTGACACTTTACTCAGCGATGGGTATCCTTCTATTGGTTTCCCATATCTCCCCTACGCTTTGGAGCGCAAGTAATCAGGTGGCCGAAGATGAAAATGGACAGATGTGGTGCTTGCTCTACCGAGTCTCTCATTCTGTCATTTATCCTCTTTTCATGCTCGTTGTCGGCGCACTTCTTCATGCGGTAAGATAAGAAGCGCGATGCACCGAAGGAAAAGCAATGGAAAGCAAAGCAACGGAAAGCAAAGCAATGGAAAGCAAAGCAATGGAAAGCAAAGCAACGGAAAGCAAAGCAACTAATTTTCTGGCTGTTCTTCTGCTCGCTGTCATCGTGCCGGTTGTGATCATTCCAGCCTATTTTGGATATATGATCTATTCCGCATGGGCAACGTGCCTGTTGTGGAAATGGTTCGTTACCGAACCATTCGGTATCCGACAGCTTACTATCCCTGGAGCAGTCGGGCTTGAACTGCTTATTTCCTTTCTGAGAATTAACTACAGTTCCATGACGGAAAGGCTCAAACAGAACGCAAGCAAAACGGAAGAAGAAATGAAGCGAGAATTAGCAACTTCAAAGAGATGGGCAAGAACATTTTTTCTCATCACGCTTCTCGCGCCGATCATGTTTGTCGCTCTTGGTGCTGTCTTCCACAGCTTCATGTAAAGGAACCGATAATGCAGTCCGAACTTCTCGTGAGAGCTTTCGAATTTGCGACGACTGCGCACGCAGATCAAAAGCGGAAAGGATCAAAGGAAAAGACACCCTATGTCAGCCATTTGTGGAGCGTAGCAGCTATGGCGGTTGAATTTGGTGGAAACGAAGAAACTGTCGCTGCTGCTTTTCTCCATGATGTTGTGGAGGATATCGATGGTATTTCCATTGAAACCATTCGCGAGGAGTTCGGGCATAGCATAGCCCAAATCGTCGCCTCACTGACAGAAGATAAATCTCTGCCGTGGGAAACTCGTAAGGAATCTGCTCTACGGCATATTCCCAGATTGTCTGATGAAGCTTTTATAGTTAAATGTTCTGACGCCTTGTATAATTCACAAGGATTACTATTGGATTTTTCGATTATAGATTGGAGTTCTTTTAAACGTAGTGCCAGAGTCACCACGCTCCAGTATTCTCGGCTCATTTTAGCTTTGAACTTGGAGGCGAAGAATCGCACACATCTTAGCGAAACCATGAGATATCGCTTGCGCAAGACATCCCAACAGTTATATAACCTGTGTGAAATTCTTGAAACCTAATAAATCATTCAAGGAACTCGATAGCATAGCGCAGATTTTGCTTGATTTGGATTTGACCCCGAGCAAGAGCCTGATGCATATTTGGCATAATTGTAGGATACTGAACAACTTCTTGGCCAACGGTTTGCCAGAATATCAATTCGCATTTATTGAAGCAGGCGATATGCGGTTTCCTATTTATAGAATTATGAAAGGTTCTATTGAAGTGGTCTATTTCTTATTTGAAGGAGAATTTATGGCCTTTTGGGGAGTGCGAGATGAGATTACTATGGGAAGATTTAAGCATAACGAAATTGCTAGAGCATATAAGAATATCAAGAGACAACAGGGAAGACAGATAAGTTTGTCTGTTGATAAAAATCCAGTGTCTCAGAATTCGATCAGCATGTTGGGGACTGAAAATAGATGGATAGAAATTCCTTGATGATCGGGGGTTGTAAACAGTTGAGAAAAAACTTCCTAAAATCTCCCAGTAATTGCAGGATTTCTTGCTATATAATGTGAATAGGAGAATCATAGAATGGACAAATCAATAGACATAACAGTGGTTAGGGTAGACAAAACTGAATTCGAACTCAGTAATGGTCAGGTTTTTCAGCATCCTATTCCTTTAGATAATGATCCTGATCTTGTAGAATTTAACAAAAACTACCAGTATTGGAGAGAAACTATCAACCATTTTGTAGAAGGTGATGATGAAGGATCTAGTATCAATCAATAAGGCAGCAGAGTTGTTAGGCGTGTGCAACAACACTCTCCGAGAGTGGGAAGCACAGGGCAAATTGGTTCCTGTCAGAACGCTTGGCAATCATAGAAGATATAGCCTGTCTGATATCAAAGAACTGATAGGTCAAACTGACGAGGAATTGAAACCAGATGGTGTTCTGGCGGCATCTTACGCCAGAGTTTCGTCTCACGAGCAAAAAGAGAAAGGTGATTTAGGTAGACAAGAACAACGATTGATCAAATACTGTGCCGAACGTGGCTACAAGTTGATCAAATCATTGACTGATGTTGGTTCTGGTATGTCTGACCATAGACCCAAACTGAAAACGTTGTTCAATATGGTAGTTGCCGGAGAAATCAATCGAGTGGTTGTGGAGAACAAGGATAGGTTGACAAGATTTTGTTTTGGAGTTTATGAAGAGTTCTTCAAAAGTCACGGTGTAGAAATTGAAGTGGTGGAAGAAAAAGAGAACAAGGATTATCAGCAAGAATTAGTTGATGATATAGTATCACTGATGGCATCATTCAGTGGCAGAGTTTATGGGATGAGAAGTGCAGAGAGGCGAAAAAAGAAATGAAAATAGATACTCCCTCAGCAACTATAAAAATAGGCGATGCTTCAGAATTAACCCATAAACTTGATAATGACATCGTAGACATTACGATAACAAGTCCTCCATATTGGGGGCAAAGACAATCATCAGGTTTTGGTGAGGAAGAAGATCCAAGGCGGTATATAGATAATTTGCTTTCCGTATTCGTTCCGCTATTGCAGAAGACATCAGAAAAAGGATTGCTCTGGATCAATATTGCCGATAGTTATAATAGTAGCTTCCCGAATGGCAGTGCAGCCGGAAGGGAACTGATGAACTACCTCCAGCTTAACCACGAGGTAATGCGGGAGGCGGTCACCACCGGGGATAAGGAGGTCATCGACATGGCCAAGGCGTGTTTGAGCAGCACTGTTGCCAAGAAGACTTTTGGCGAAGTATTCACCCCCATCGCTTTGGTTGATGAAATGCTCGATAAACTTCCCGCTGAAGTCTGGAGCAATCCTTCCCTGAAGTGGCTCGATCCTGCGATGGGTTCTGGCAACTTCCTCATTCGCGTTTTTGCTCGCCTGATGGCGGGACTTGCTACAGCAATTCCCGATGAAGCTGAGCGCAAGCGGCACATTCTCGAAAAGATGATCCATGGAGTGGAATTGCAGCCCAAGAACGTCATGATTGCTTTGATGTTCTTGGATCCTGACAACGAATACAAAACCCATCTGGTTTGTGCCAATAGCCTTGAGTTCGACTTTTGGGGCATGAAGTTCGATGTAGTGGTGGGGAACCCGCCGTATCAGGACTCCGAAAAAGCCAAGGGGAAACTAGGTTCCAAAGCGCTGTGGGTTCGATTCGTTAATCTGACTATAGACAATCTACTCAAAGAAAACGGGTATGTTTGTTTTGTTCATCCTTCCAAGTGGCGCAAATATCAAGACGAATTGTGGAAGAAAATGACTTCCCGCAAGATTATCCATATCGATATCCACGGGTATAAAGATGGCCAAAGAGTTTTCGGCGCGGCAACAAGATACGATTGGTATATTTTGAAAAACTGCCCGGCCGATGGGACAACTTCTATCCGCGATGAAGAAGGGATCATGAACATTATCGACATTAAAGAATGGGAATTCATTCCCAATTTTGCGTTCGATGACATTAGGAATCTATTAGCAGGCGACCAAGTAAGTGTAGAAATCCTTCATTCCTATTCTGTATATGAGATTAGAAAGCCACACATGAGCAAAGATGAAAATGATGACTATAAACATCCTTGTGTCTATTCAGTCAACAGAAACAACGAACCCACGATGTACTTTTCTAACGTAAGGCTCGATTTCTTTGGGATCCCCAAAGTTATATTCGCGAGTGGAGCTACAGGATTCATCGTTGATGCTGATGGGGAATATGGATTAACTCAATTCGCTACCGGCGTCGTTGATACTCTAGAGAATCTGGGACATATAGCCAAGGCACTGAACAGTGAAGCTTTTAAGAGGATAGTGGAGGCGACTTCTATGTCCAAAGCTGAAATCGACAGGAAGATCCTTGGGTTGTTTCGTAGGGACTTCTGGATGGACTTCGTATGAAACAGGGGCACCATGATACTCAATTCGCTCAGAAGATCGAAAGCCAAACTCTCCTGAACTTATAGACTCCAAATGTACAACTTTGTGTCATGCAAACTGCCGGTTTTGCGCCGTTCCTGGCACAATGATTTTGACTCCACATGGCGAAATCCCCATTGAAAATATTGATGTTGGGGATGTAATATATGCTTATGATGAAGGTTCCAAGCGACGTGTTGAGACAGAAGTTGCAGAGAAATTGCCCGGATTGAAAGCGTGATCAAATGACAGAGCGAGAATATGAACTAGTCCTGAGAGCATTCGGAGTTATTGATAGCTATGAAGCATACCACTTCGGTTGCACTGTCAAAGATGGACGAGATTATTACGGTGTTCCGGTCCACGAAATCAAAATAGAAAAAGATCCTCCAGAAGAAATCCCCGACGATTACAGCATCTAGCTAGTTCAAAAGGACAATCAATCATGAAAATCCTCTTCTCCCTGATTTTGTTCACCGCGCCAATCTACGCTCAGGACAATCTCGTCTTTGAAAATATTTCTTTGCTATATGTTGCTCCTTCAACCATTGCTTCATTCTTTGGCCAGCCATCCATGGAATCTGAAACATCAACGCCAACCAATATCCAGAATTTATCTATTTTCCCGCTTCCTGAAGGCATCGAAAGCATCTTCGGCCATGACCCAGCGAGAAGGTTGATTGTCAAGGGCACGAAAGAGGGCATTGCTGATCTAAAGGAATCGCTCAAATTACTGGACGTTGCGCCTGAGCAGACAGAAGTCAAGGTTCAGTTTTTCTCTTCTAATTTGGCAAAGCAAATAAAAAATAGAGTTGCTTGGGGTTATCGAGTCGGCAATCTTTCGGTAAATGTCCTTGGCGAAGAACAAAATCCATCTATGCTATTTCAAGTTGGCCCCATCAAAGCTGACTTCTTCGTTGCTTCGAGTAAACATTATTCAGAACAAAGTATAATTGGCATAACCGGAGAATCGTCAACAATTTCTTCAGGATTGTTCATACCATACATCGAAGGTGGCCCAATTTTTTTGACCAGGGATGGTATTTTTGTTGGCTCACTGAGCCTAGAATATCAAAGTGTCATCACATCTTTGTCAGCCATCGCCAGAATCGTAGGCCCTAAGCCCCGTCAAGGCATTTTTGTTTCACTCATTGCCAGAGTGCAAGAAGTTATAGGATGGGCTGGGAATTCGGCTTACGGTAAACTTCCGATTGTGTCAAGTTTTACCGTTTCCACAACTGTTTATGTCAGAAATGGCGAGAGCTTGGCAATAGCGGGACTGAAGAAGAACCGAGATTCTGTGAATTGCATACCTTTTTGTAATTCCAAGCTTGACCAGCACGAGGAATCTGTTATAATATTAACCTCAAAGGTGTTGGAGTAGATAGTCGGGGGACCGAGATGATACGGCACAGAGACAATCCACCAACCAGTTTTGATACTGAAACTGGTATTCTTATCCGAAATGGAGATGTGAAGCCTGTCGCCCCTGAGTTAATTGATTATAAATGCACTTCAACCTGCCATGCTAATTGTCAATTCTGCTTTCCATCTGGGACTAAGATCTTTACGCCTGATGGCGAAATCCCGATTGAAGATATTAATGTGGGACAAAGAGTGTATGCATATGATGAAAATTCTGGTCAAAAAATAGAGACTGAAGTTCTAGAGAAATATTCTAGAAAATACCATGGAGATTTAATCTCCATTGAGCTAGAAAGTGGGACTGTAATAGAATTAACTCCTGAACATGAAGTTTTCACTAGCAATAGAGGCTGGATTCAAGCTGGACAAATCCAAAAAGAAGATGATTTATTAGAATTTTAAAGACAAATAGATTCTCTAGATATAGTTCTTTATGAAAGCAGGGAACTCTTTAACTTCTCATTAATATTAACTTAGCCTGGGAAAATAACAAATTATAGATGGCTAAGGTCAAGATGGAAAAACTAAAGCTATTTGAAGCACAAGGACAACATCATATTGTAGATCAGTGGCTGCAAAGTAGGATCGGAGAGCTAGACTTGTCCGATGACATGCTTCGAACAGCACAAGGTCATTCAATACCCCCATGTAAACAATGCGGAAGCAATATGGTACCTTCTAGATATAATGCTGGAGAGTATTATTGTCCTTCGTGTTATCGGAAAGGCTCTAAGATTTTCTACTATCCTCGCAATGATACATGGAATGTTCGTGGAGATATTCCTAGCCAGACTCCAACTCCAGCAACCCCAACCTCAGCCCCATTAACATGTAAAATTCACGGGACCAGACTTTCTCAATCAAAGCAAAATTCTGGCCAATATTATTGTTCAACTTGCTGGCATTCTAGTCCCAGAATCACAACCACTTATATCCCTGATATAGATGTTGTGGAGGTTAAGAAAGATAATAATCTGATCTATAAAGGGCCATATTCATCTTGGACTGGCGCAGAAACCGGGGCTACATCTGCACAAGATATTGACGCGACACAATCTCAAAATATTCCTGATAATACAGATGATTCTGGAGAAGTGATTGATGCTTCTGCAACTGCGAGTGGGATTTACGAGAATGGTCAACCTGAGGCTGATTTAGTTCAAGGCCGAATACGCATATATTCTGAACAAAATAGGGCTAACATTCCTATTGACGATGCTATCATGACCCAAGGTGTCAGAAGTGTATCTTCTAAATTAAAACCCGGAATCGAAAGATACGTCCAAATCCAAGACTTCATGCACTTGGCTGAATCTGGAGACCCAATCGCTCAAGATATTTATGAAAGCCCCGTGATTTTGGACACATCCCATGAAAATCCACAAGACTTTGTGACTGAAGTCTCCAGTGAACCATTGTATAGATACACAGAAATCGGCCACCATGGGTTTTCACCGAACATTTCTCAGGCCAATGCCATTTCTGTTATTTCCAGAACACATAAAAATCTAATTCTGTGTTTCCCGACTGGTGCTGGCAAAACGGCCTGTGCAGAAGCCGCGATAGCAAAGGGGTTGCTTTATGGCAAGACACCAGAAACAGCGGGCCAAATATCTATACAAAATCCAGTGGCTGTTTATGTTTGCCCTGCGAGAGCCCTCGCAGCACAAATCGCAAAGGATTTCTCTACCCCCGACCATCCATTCGCTCAGGCAGGATGGGCAGTCAGGATCGAACGTGGAGTTAGACAAATAGATTCGCCAACCGAAGATGTTTCTCCAGATGATGAAGACACTGATGTTGGCGCAGCAGATGATCCTCAACTCCAAAGCCTTGCTGCTACCGAAAATGCATCCATAGTTGTGGCAACTCCTGAGAGATTATTGACTTGCTTGATGAACCAGACAGCCCATCCTTGGATTAGTAGAATTTCCACGATGATCTTTGATGAGGGGCACTTGCTTGGTGATGAATCCAGAGGTGCAAAATTTGAAGGTGAACAGATTCACCTTTATCGTGATTACTATAGAAGGATCAAATCCACTCCTATTGGCGCGCAGGCTTCAATTATCTTCATGTCCGCTACCATGCAAAATGCCCTAGAACTTTCTGCATGGCAAAGCAACACCACGGAAGATCCGAACTGGGCTGTTGTCTGGGGGGAATATAAGCCTGTCCCGATTGTGCAAGAATTCGAAGACTATGAAATGGCACAAGGAGGCGAAGAAGATTTTGCGCTTGATATGCTCAGAAACATTATTTCCCAGAAAAATTATTGTATGAGGCAACAAGCCGATGGTTCTACCTCACAAGTTATGCGCCCAACGCTTGTTTTCTTCCATGTGAAAAGGAGAGCATATGATTTGCAAAGGGCTGCTGAGAAATTCTTCCGCGAATGTAATAACTCGGATTGTGGCTATATTTTTGAGGCACCAAGAGACTTCCGGAATCAAACCATCCCAGCCCGCGATGAACATTGTCCGGTATGTGGCTCTGATGTGTCAGAGTGGATAATCGATTTTCATCACGCTAAAGTACCTAGTGGGCAACAGCAGAGATTTGTCAATGATTTTAACTCAGGCCGAAGAAAAGTTCTCGTGGCAACAAGTACTTTGGCTGCTGGTGTTAATACTGGTGCAATGTCTGTTTATATCGGGGGTTGTGCTAGAGGCGGTAGGGATGTCTCTCCTAGCGACATTGGGCAAATGCGAGGTCGAGCCGGTAGACAAAGTTATGCACGAGATTATCCAGATCAACCAGCTAGAGTTGTCATATATACGGAAAAGGATAGAAGCGCATATCACCGCAGAAGAATCCAGGCTGGAGCATATCTAGAATCAATGATGGCCGATCCTATTTATATCGTTGACAATATCTTGCGAGCCGTAGCTATGGGAAGTATTAAGAATTTCAATGATGTGGGTAGATATCTCGCATCATCTCTTGCGTATTTCCAATCTGCGGTTGATAATCGCCACCAGATGAATGTTCGCCAAGCCCTAAAGGAAATATCAAGATCTGTTGATGGCAGCAATAATGATAGAGTCATTTGGATAAATGTTAAAGACCCTGACTGCCAACATGGTAATATAAAGATTGATCCCAAATCTATGAGAGACAGTATCGAAGCTACCGAGAGCGATCAAACACTTTTTGATTGGCACATCATATGTCAAGACTGTGGCTCTGAAGGTTTGATGCAGCAAGAGTTCACGTCTTTGAAAGATCAGGATTTCGTTGAAATGGCAGATTCCGCTCTCAGAGATTTAATCGGATCAGGATTTTTAGTGATCTTACCGGATGGAAGATTGCAAATCACTAATCTTGGCAAAGATATTGTCAGGACTCATACGGAATCTGCAACAGCCGTGGATATTGTTCGAAATATGGTAGGGTTCGATCCTATGACAGCAAATGCAATGGATGTCGCTATTGCTATCGGAAATACTCGCGAAAATAATGATGAGAGAAGAGGTTGCTACATTTCTAAAGAACAGGCAACAGCTTGCGATCCAGAATTATTAACAAGGTTGGGACTTACTCCAGAATCTGCTATGCCTGCCTTAAAAAATATACAATGTTTGCTCTGGTCGTTGAGAGGTGTCACATTTGATCAAGTCCCAGATTGTCTAAAATCTGATTTCAGGGGAGTTGTTGATGATTATGGTGGCACATTCCTTCTAGGTTTTAGCTTGTTGTCTGAATATGCTGGTTGGTTCGAGGGCGCTGGAGATATGCTAGAACAAATTAAAGTCCAATTGCGAAATCAAGTTTCTCCAACCCAAGTCCCCTTTGCTGTTGTGGAGGGCATAGGTGCTGTGACAGCTTCAGCGCTAGAAAGAGCAGGCTTTGTCAGTCTGCATGACATTTTAGATTCCAGCAACAATGATATTCGCTGGGCCGATTTTCTGTTTTATAGATGGAAATGGGATAGAAATCCAGCCAAAATGTTGCCATCTACAAATCCAAGAGCAATCGATAACTTCGTGAGAAGAAGGATGGAAGCAGAGGCTGGCAAATTGAAAAACCTTGCACGCATGGCTTTAGATGGCAAAACAAATAATGGAAGAATGGATAATGAATATAGACGAGCAGTTAGATTACTCAATTCCTTTGAATTCCTTGATAAGTTTGCTGCCATGGTCGGTAAAACAATCACAGCCTTGGACAATCTTTTGCATCTCGAAAAAACAGGACAATATCAACTCGTAGATCAATATTTGAAAGATTTTTAATCAATCCACAACCTCGGGCTTATCCATTATAATTGATTCCTCAGGGAAGAAAGAAAAAAATGAAAGTCAAAAGCGTATCGACCAGACCGTATGATGGAGTTGTATATAATATTGCTACCCCTCCTCAACAGAACTATTTTGCCAATTCCGTATTGGTTCATAATTGCTATATGCGCGCAATCCCTTCGGGGGAGCACTCCGACTTGGCTTGGATCCAATCACAAATTCTGTCTTTGCCTAAAATGCCATTTGAAATCGCCATCGGTGGCGGGGAACCGACCGTATGGCCTTATCTGCTCGATTTTATTGCATGGTGTCGTGCTCAAAATATTGTGCCCAATGCTGCTGTCGGGCCAGCGGCACAACCTGAAGTCGTCAAACAAATCATTCAGAAAGACCAATTGGGCAGCCTGGGTGTCAGCGTTGTTCCTGGCATGACTGGCAGTTTGGATATACTCCAATTGGTAAAAGCCCATACCCAAATTCCAATTCGGGCACATTGCATCATGCGGAAAGATTGGATTTCTATCTGGAAATCTATGGCTGGCATTTTGCCGGTTTATGTCGATGGCATCGTGTTTCTCAATTTCAAGCCTCATGGTCGGGGTGAAGATCAAAAAGAATTTATCCCATCTATTTCTGATATTCAACAGCTTTTCACCACATATGTCAATGTTGATGTTGCTGTGGGATTTGACTCTTGTAGCTCTTGTGCGTTAAAACATATGGTTCCTAAAGAACTTCTCGATGATTGTGATGGTGGTAAATTCTCTATGTTCATCGATGGCGTATCAAAAGAATTCGGTCAATGTTCCTTCTTACCAACGCAGCCGTTTGGTGATATAATGCTTGATGAAGCCTGGGCCAATATGACTCACATTTCCAGTTGTAAATATGCAGCCAAGGGAATTACTTGAATGGATAAAATAAGAATACGATTAGGCTATGTTACTAATAGTTCCTCCACAAACCATATTATTATGTGGAAAGGAGCTAAGGAAGATCTGCGCAATCTATTAGAATTACATTCCAATATTTTCCCGCTTTCTTACGAATACGGCCTGGAAACTTTGGAAGTGGAAGAGATTATCGAAGCAATATGTTCTTTGCAGGATAAAATCCAACCCATAGAAAATTTCATAGAAATTTGCCAGGATAATCTTGAATATTATGAAGCCCTTAAGAGGGATCAAACAGAGATTCTCTCCGAAGAAAAATATGGAGGATGGTTAGAGAACGCGATTGCTAGATACCGCGAAGATATTGAAAATTACCATAAAGATATTGAAAAGGCTCAATTCCAAAATTGGTATATTGAGGTTTCTTTTGGAGATAATCACGGGGATTTCTGCGGCGGGGCCTTGGGCAATATTATGGATTATGGAGGCCAACATATTGAAGTTAATGAACCAATCTTTAAATATTCGACTAAAAACCAGCACTGATGGAGAAAAAGATGGCACAACTTCCAACCCATGACCTAAAAAGTCGATATGGCATCGACTGGCAGGATCTTGGTCGTACTAAGTCAGATGAAAATACCTGGCAATCTGATTTCAAAATGGGCGAGAGCACATATATCCGCTACATCATTTCTAAGCATTTCCCTGAACATATTGGCGGTTCTTTTGGATGGTCTATTTATTTCATAGGTCTTTCAGATTACATCCTTTTGACTGGAGGCGAAATGTATGAAAACTTTGAATCCGCAGAAGATCGCCTAGTCGGAGCGTCCCTGCGATTCTCGAAGGCTTGGTCAGATTTAGCGATAGCCCATAAGGAATTC
>Ga0172369_10003118_pt1 | contig 22035 bp, 20 predicted proteins | sample LakKiv25m_FD_114539 | JGI IMG/M metagenome (GOLD analysis project Ga0172369, IMG submission 114539) | Freshwater microbial communities from Kabuno Bay, South-Kivu, Congo - kab_022012_11.25m | ecosystem: Environmental > Aquatic > Freshwater > Lake | place: Democratic Republic of the Congo...
GCGACTCATCGTTCTCCCAGCACCATGAGATGCGGAGTTCATGGAGTCGATATTTCCCAATCCTCTCACAATGTGAGAAATATCTGCCATCGTGCCAGGGATAACCCCGAGCACGCCCTTACCGGCGGGTGTGGCCCCCTTCCTATGAACGATTAATTCTTCCCCATTATATTGTTCTTTCCAGGCAAGATTATGGGAATTAACTATCTGAGCTTTAACATGCAATCCTGCCTTCTTGGCAACATATTTATGGATCAACTCATGATTTGCCAAAGCATATTTATTGGCCAAGTTCATAGCTTCCCAATATTCCCAACCATCATGTGTGTCTAAATCAAGCCATGCCAGATGTTTAGCTTCATCTGGTAAACGACAGGATTCCATAGCTATTTTGACATAGTGTTGAGCTATTTCATTGCCTAGTTTTCGGCTACCACTATGACTAATCATAGCTAGATATTCGCCCTCTTCAACATTTAATTCAGGGATACCGGCTGTTTTAAGGATGCCGAATTCAGCAAAATGATTCCCGCTACCACTACTTCCAAGCTGAGCCCAAGCATTATCTTTAAGATAGCGCAACCATGGGAGATTGACCCACGTATCATCGTCCATAACCGCGTGGTTTCTGCGATCATCTGGCTTAAATTCCGCACCAATGCCAAAAGCAGTTTCCTTCTGCAAGGCCGCTCTTAATATATTATCTCGCTTTGGAGCATAGAGTAACTTAATAGAATCAGAGAATATGGTAGCCTGCATAGAACACGAAATGTCAACGCCGATTGCGTATGGGATGACAGCATTCTTTACCCCCAGTACGCCACCAATCGGTAAACCATAACCTACATGGCCGTCGGCCATCTGGGCACCCATAACAGACACAGGCAAACGACAAGCAGTATGGAACTGCTCAATAGTTGGGGCATCTATGATATCCTTACCCCAAATCTTATTTTGAACTGGAACCAATTTCATTTTGACATTCGGAGGTGGATTCTTATGATCATTGATTGCCTTAGCAACATCAGCCCAATCATCATGATATGTATAGTTTTCGGGATGACACCACAAATCCTTAAGAAAATCATTATCTACAGGATAAAGTTTACATCTCTCAATTATCATGCCAATAAGTGGGCTTTGCGGATAACCCAATTTCTTTAGTATTTTTCCAGTTGGTACCTTAGCCATTTTGACCACTCCTCCAAATCTAAACATGCAATACTTTCGCCTTGCTCAACAAAAATAATTCATCAAAATATCTGAAAATCTGTTATTAAAAATAATAGATACCATGTTGAAAGAATTACTTTTCATTAAGTCTAATCAAATCATTAATTCAACAAAATATTTGTCCAGTGATAATATGGATAACTCCATGGCCTAATCTTATCATAATATATACAGTAATAACGATGAAAATCATTAAATGAAACATCATATCACCTCGGAAAGGACTTTATCCTTTCCAATCAAAATATAGTGGCATTCGAAGAATGCCACTCGACAATCAGCTATAGATATTATACCTCAGATCACTTGATAGTCAATAGATTCTATAAGAATTTTTAGCTGTTATTAACTATAATAAATTGTTATGATGTTTCTTCAATAAACAAAACCATATCTTTATCTGATATCTTTCTATTAACAAATAAAAATGTGTAACATATTGCTTTCTTAAATATGATTAAATCCTTCATTCTCTACTTGTCTAAGAGTTTCTTGTAAATCTGGTGCGGCCATTCTAGACTGTACCGCTTCTTCTTCTGCCTTCGAAATCGATGAGACCAAATTATATGCCACATCAACCAACTTACTATTGGACCAATTAGAACGAAAATTGTTGATAATATCCTTCAAATCATAACAAAATTTATAGTTATCGATATCATATAGCATATTTCCATATTGATCTTGTATTTGCATCCTGTAAATATGGAGAGAACTTTTATCAAAATATCTTGGAATATTTAATGTTAAATATTCTACATCATTCTTTTTAAGAATGACCTTAAGATAGTCTTTGGTTGCTTTTGATAAATTAAGATTATTTTTGTTAAGGTTGGCATTAATTTCACTCATATAGCCTCTATATATGTTATCCGTATAGATATCGACTCCGGCTTCATATAGCAATGCCATAACTGATAATATCAATTTTGCAGGTATTACTACTTCACAATATGGATCTTTTGCCAAACGTTGGCGACGTTCTTCTGCCTTAGCCTCAACTTCCTCTATTCTTTTATTTCTTTCTTCTTCTTTCTCAATAGAAAGACTGGCATCGTTGTACAAACTATCTATTTTATAGTGAGTCAGATTATATCCCAAAAAGGATAATACGGAAATACTTAATAATATTCCACCCCATAATAGATTAAAAAATGCAAAAAATGGAGCACATGTTAACAGAATAAAACCCATCAATAAAAATGGGGTCAAAAATGTTTTTAATTTTTTAGCACGATTAATGCAAATATTAGCAAACATCTTTTTCTATTCCTATCAAGCCCTCATAAGCGTAGAGCCCATCAATCCAAAATCCTATTGTTTTTTCTAATTTTCTCACTGTATCAATATTTTTAACGCTATATATGATAACTAATCCTTGTTCCGATTTATTACTTACTTCAGCAATATCCTCCAAGGCATCTTCTAAAAGAATATTATCTTCTGGCGACCCCAAATAGACATTAGACTGGACTACTTTCAAACAAGTTTCTTTATGTTCGTAGATCCCTTCATAGGCTGCAAGGCAGCACATTACACGAACACCGGCGATAGGATGCGGTGTCAATCGCTGACAGAATCTTTCCCAAGTTTTTCTATCTTCTGACATGCTAGTCCCTCTTGATAATTTTCTAGCATTTTCCTACGTTCGTCCGATATATCTAATTGAGCTTCATAAATTACAATACCCACAAGCTCAGTTCTTTCTCCATCTAATGTAACTCCATATTTACCTAAGCAAACATGAGAACCTGGGGCTAATCCAGAATCTAAATCTACAGCGCGCTGTTCTCCCTCTAGTGTGGTTATTATACCACGCCCACCTATGATTGCAACCGTGGGATCGGCAAGAATTACCGTTTCTAAATTGAATCCATTAAGAATCCTAAAATTTCTACTGTCTTTCAATGAAATCCGAAGATATAGATCCCCAGATTCCTGGGTAGGATCCATCTGCCAACCCATTCCTTTTAATCGTAATTTTTTGCCAACAGAGAATGGAGGAATTTTTACTTTTTTACTTTCTACTGTATCTTGCCATCCCTGATTTTTGCATCGCTGGCATCCTTCCCCTTCACATTTATTGCAATAAATTCTTCTGGGGATCCCTACGGTTGCTTCTTGTTCCTTTAGTGTAGACTCCGGATACATTTCTAGATCAAAATTTACTGTTCTGTTTTCTTTCGGTTGTTTTCTTCCGCCTATATTGATATGAATTGTATTTCCATATTGGTCAAATGCCACAAAATTATCTCGAAACCGATTCATCATTTCGGCGAAAAACGGATCCATTCCAGCTTTTTGCTGTGCTTGCCTCCAATCAAAATCGAATTTTCCGGTAGGGTTCTTGCGGTGAGCATCATATTGTCTGCGTTGGTCTGCATCCGACAAGACGACATAAGCTTCGTTGATGGCCTTAAACTTTTTGCTAGCCTCTGCTATTTTTTCCTCTCCCTCTTGACGAAATAAATCTGGATGCCATTCTTTAGCTAACTTTCTATATTCCGATTTGATAGTATCATCGTCAGCATCTTCTGGTACTCCCAATATCTCGTAATAGTTTTCCATGAAGTCAGTATCTCCTGAATCCAATGACTAGCAACCATCCAGATTATTCTGGGGTGGGTTCTGACGTGTTCTCAATTTGTACAACCTCGGCCAATTGTTCTTTACTGAAAGTAGAAAGTGGAGTTTCTCTTTCTTTTGTAGCCTTATCTGGAGGACGAATACCATCTAGATGATCCATTTCATGCATGAATATTCTCGCGTCGAGACCTTCTAATTCTTCTTCAACTGTCTGGCCCTTAGCATTAACATAACGCACTTTAATTTTGGGGAATCGTTCTATCAAAAATTGCTTGCCAGGATAAGAAAGACATCCTTCCCAATCTTCTTCCATGACTCCTCGAACATTAATAACCTCTGGATTGATTAATACGACTATCCCTAATTGGCGCTTCTGATCTGGAATTTCAATGCCTGCTTTGCGGCGGCGCTCCCTTTTTTCATCAGTTAGGCCATCATCCATTGTGAGCATTGTCAACATAACAAAGAATCTACATTCAATACCCAATTGATTAGCAGCGATTGCGACTGCCCCAGAGCCAGGGGTGTAAATAGCCTCCTGTAACGTTCCTACGGTTTCTTCCATTTTTCTGCGGAACCATTTTGAACCCAATTTCTTATTTTCAATAGGCTCCAGTTTTTTCTTCATAGCTGGATGATCTGGGTTAACAAAACTTCTGACCGGTAATGTAGTCATATTATCTCCTTCAATTACTTAATGTTTCCATGTCGTGGATTCTCTCCGTATGATTATATGCTAGGAGAACCAATCTGTCAAGCGAGTATACAATTTAAACCGATTCTCAGAATTTGCACCCTAATACAGGCATATACATCAATTACAAGGGTCTAAGAGAATCCTAAGGAATATCCTATGAGGTTAAGCCTCTAGAATTTAAAACTTGTTGAATTAAATTCTTAACTTTATAAGCTGGAGATACTGCTCTTTGACCAATTCCTGTTTCTGCGTGAGTCCCTATTAGCGCCATAACAATTCCTACTACCTTGCCATCTACATTAATAACAGCAGATCCAGAAGACCCAGCCTCGATATCGGCGTCTATCAAGATTATATCTTGAAAACTAGGATCTTCCGAAAGCTTCAAATTCTTGTTTATAGCGGAAATTCTGCCTACAGTTACTATATCTTGCCAACCAGCAGGAGCACCTATGACTGCTATTTCTTCACCAATAATCATTTCATTCTGAGGACAAAGTTGTAATGGAGAAATATCTTCAATATATTTAGACAAAGATAATATCCCAGTATCAATATCAGGACTAGATTTAATAACAGTAGCTCCTATAAAATTTTCTTCTACAAAAGATACAAATATTTCAGCATCAGAAGATATATCTTCTATAACGTGAGAAGCAGTAACAATATGTTTAGGGCTTATAAGAAAACCTGAACCATTCCAAGTCTCTTGTTTTTCCTTTACCCATACAGTGCATATAGATGGCAATACTTTTTGGATAGCTATTCCAATAGGATCTAATTCTCTACTACTAACATCAGCAATTTGAGCATATCTAGTTCTCAGACTGAACAGATTTTTAATCTCTTTATCATTGAGACGAGACAACATTTCTTCACGAAACATTCTTTCCATATATCTGGGAGTTATCTTCATTAAAGTTTCCTAATGCTATTGAGAGCTTGTCTAAGGGCCTGCAAAGGAGCTACAGAATTCCATTCCATTTTAGTTGGCCAGTTAACATTAAAATTGGTAATCACATCTTGAAAATCAACATTGGCTGCTTCTTCAATAGTCATCCCCATAACTGATTTAGCAAGAAGGCTAGAAAAAACCGCTATAGTTCTTGTGCCTCTAGGCATTGTCCAGTGCATATTCTCTATTCTACTTGTATCTTTTTTGCTCATCTGGATTGTGACTACCACAATCCCATATTCTACATCCTTATTAGTTCCTACACTATCTACTTGTCCGATTGGAACTCTTTTAAGATTAAATAAATGATTTTCGTACTGATCAAAGATAAAAAGTTCAAATGCATCAGGCATTACTCCCTCCCATCAACTTTAATTTAGATTCTAGAAGTAAAATAGAAGCAATCTTTACCCGAAGTTGATTTTCCAAATCAGCAATAGTATTTCTGACATCTTCCGGCATGATATCTAATCCTTTTGTCTGATTTCTCATGTCGCTGAGCAGACCTTCTGTTTGAACTATAGATCTTCTCAAATGTTGAATTCTTGATTTTATAGATGGGGCGTCTATAAAAAGTTCTAGCTGTTCATCCACAATATGTTGTAATCCTGAAGGGAGTAAATGATACATCATATCAGCAGAATTTTGTGCTCTTTGATTTGTAGATACAGGAAATTGTATAACATTATCACTCATCATAAACTCCCATATTCTCACTTATGAATTTACCCCCTTTCCATTGCCAATCGAAATCTTCGAGATTTTTGACTATTTTATCAGGAAGCTCAATAATCATTTTTTCTCCCATACTTTCAACAGAAACATTAGCAAATTCTGGTACTCCTACCTTTAAACCAATACCGGCACTAGCAATTAAATGATTTTTAGATATTTCTTGAAGTTTAAATATAGCATCCTTATATGTTTTAATATCTTCTGGATTTTTTGCTTTCAATAAGGCTAATACTCCTGAAATCATCGGAGCAGCTTGAGATGTGCCACTAAGCATAGCATAGTTTTTAGGAGGATAACATGAATAGATATCAACGCCTGGAGCTATAAAATCCAATAATTTACTGCGATGAGAAAAATAAGCTATATTGCCTTTTTTATCAAGAGCAGCGACAGCAATAACTTCGTCATATCTGGCCGGATAAGCTAATTCATTTGAGGTTGGCTTAGATGGTTTACTATTAGGATCATTACCAGCAGCAGCGACAATAATAACACCTTTTGAAACAGCAAATTTTATAGTGTTATGAACAATTTCGGGGGGTTCATTAGGGTCGCCAAGACTCATATTGATGATATCTGCACCTTCATTAACTGCCCATTGAATACAAGCAGCTATTTTTTCCCAATCACCAAAACCGTTATCGTCAAGGCCCTTAGCTACAAAAAGATTACATTCTGGAGCTATGCCTATAACACCGATATCATTATCAATAGCACCTATTATACCAGCACAATGAGTATTAGAGATGAGAGTTGCCCCCCCAATACCAGCCTGATATAAATTAGCCCCCTCTACTGAAAAATCATAAAAGAATCCTTCATATTGTTCTCTTTCAATAGAGATAATGGAGTCAAAATTCCAATCTGAAATGAAAGAATCAATTTCGGTATTGAATTCTTTAGCTACTTCAATAGCCTTTCTTCTAGAAAGAGTCTGTGTCGCAGATCTAAACAATATTCCATGTGGTTTAAGATCTTCTCCATAAATACAGTCTTCAGTAAATACTGATCTTTCATTAGGTATCCTGTCATATTTATCAAAAGCCATATCTTCCCATTCATACATAATATGAGTCTTGTCAGATAGTGATATTTCACTTATAATATTGCATATTGTATTTGCATATATCCCACATATTGATACCTGATAGTGTCTTGAAACATTGCTATATTTTTCACTACCGGCTATCTTTTGAAGTTTCTCTTCACTAGCTAATGTTATTCTGTTAACTATTCCATTAGATTGCAAGAACGATGATATCCCACAGGCCAAATCATAACTACTGGTGCAAAATCTAACTTTGTGTCTATTTCTGGAGACATTACCATCAGAATCCAGCAATCCAGCAATATATGACCACCCATTATCTGAATTCAGTCCTAATGGAACTTTTACTGTTAAACTAGATTTAGACTTGCAATTCAAATCTGACAGGACCATATTGACAAAATTATTGCCATATATCATAAGTCTCGGGCATTTATTTTTAGTATCATAAATATTATATGAGGTTATTCCTTCCAATTTAGCATTATCGAGAACTTCTATGATTTTTTTTAGAATATAAACCTCTCCCATAGAGATATCGATCCTCATATCTTTAGAATTAACCAATATACATCCATCACCAGATATCACCCCAAGCATATACCAATAAGCATTAAATACTGGTGATTGGACCGAACATCGTTTAGACAGTAAAAGATCTCCTAATTCCAGTTTGTCTGTTCTGACCTTACAAAGTCCTTCTGATGGACGCCAACATGGAACTCTGTGCCAGGGTGTTAACTTTAGACTCGTACCACTTTTGGTTGTTATTTTAACGATCTCTTCTGATACTGGAATTTTATGTATTTGAAGTACATCAACTTGCTTTGGGCTGCCATCTATGGATGATCCATGTGCAGTTATATGGTCTTTTGGTATTAGTGTTTCCCCATATTTACTATTGCATCTAATAGAATTGTTAGATGAGAGATTCCATAAATCTTCGAAACTCATTGTTCCAATATTGGTGGAAACATAAGTATCAGGCGAAGCACATCCATGTCCCACTCTATCTTCTGGCCATTCTTGATCATAAGGGTTGAAAACCTTTTTGATATTTGCAGTTAAATCAGGATGAGATTTAACTATTCCAGTATCAATTAAACATACATTGATGCCTTTGCCTTTTGTTTTGCTGTACAGAGCTTCTGGATTGATAAGGCTATGCCCCCAATCCTTTTTTTGATTATTACTAAGCTCCGCAGCAAACTTCTTTTCTTCATAAGGAAATAAAAGTTTAATTCTTTTTCCCTGAGTACTGGCTATCATAATTAAATCTCCTACATATTTTTCTCAATTTAGAAGGTATTTCCTTTATCAGCGGCGGAAATATTGATTACGCGAGGTATATATTGATGTCCAAGTTTATAAAGAAAGCAGATTTTTGGCAAGACATGCTCAGAGGCCGTGCTGTAGATACTTCTAGAAGCCCAAGTGCTGAAGAGATAATGAAAGTTAGAAGAAATAAACCTAAGAAAAATCAACAAATAGGGGATCTTTCTGGATCTACTACTTTAGGTAAAATGACTCCAGAACAGCAAGAAGTTGGTTTAGGATATGGAATAGGACAAACTCCTTTAATGCATTCAATCCGGCCTCATATCCCACAAATAAGTCCCGAACAATATGGACATCTATGGGAAGAAAATGGTTATCCTCGTAGAGGCTGGAGAGGAGAAGGAGGATCTTTTATGGAAATAGATGATCCTGATAAAGACAAACGAGAGGGAGGATATGATTTAAATGAAGCCACTATAGGATATTTACCAGATGAAACAGAAGAAGTCCAATATGGTAAAGTAGAAGAACTATTATCTGCGGGAACCGTTTCTCCAGAAGAGATTGGTATTTTGTTTGAAGCTTGGCAACAAGGATATGAAGGATATACTCGTGCCGCAGAATTTACTAGAGAAAAATGGAATCATGCTTTAAGAGAACTCGATGTAGAAAGAAATTCTCTTGAAAAGACAAATTTTTTAAATAATGCTCCCTCTGTCTGCCGAAAATTGATTGAAAGGATAAGAAATAGAGTAGATGAAGTTAAGGGCATGATGTCATCTATGCAGACTAATTTAGAGAATAGCGGAAAAACTTTAGATGAGCAATTAGAAATGGGGAAAGCTATTGAAAAGAAACTTAAATCCATTAACCCCGAGGCCATACAGAATGCATCCCCTGAAGATAAAAATGAATATCTAAGATTAGTGGCCCTACTCTATGGTGCCGATTTACAAGAAATGTCAGAAAATGTTCTAAATATCCCATATCCACAAGAATTACAAGAATTTTTTGATGCTGCGGCTGCCCTGAGAAGTTCTAGCCCTTCTGCCCCAAGCGAGAGAGATTGGAGACAATATATAGACAGACATGCTCCTCCAATAACTGATCCAGAGATGGCAGGTAAAACTAGATCTAGAGAAATTATCAGAGACGTTGATAGATATAGATCGCCTGTGTCTGTAAGCCCGAGGGGAACAATGACACCAGCCATGGAAGCCCAAGCATATCCTACCACTTTAGAACATGAAAAAGAATTGGAAATATTAGGAAAGATAAGTCAAGCATCGGAATATTTAAATGAAGTCATATCATCACTAGCTAGTAAGACATTGGAATCATCTAGAGTCGATCAAGTATTTAATAAGGTATTGCCACATATGGTAGCACTACTTGAAGGCATGGCCCAAATGTATGTTAATAATTTTGTAATTGAAGGAAGAGATGGTGAGCCCAATAAACTTCATGCTAGTTTTAAAGTTGGTTCAGAATCAAAAATGATGATATTTATCTCAATACAAAATTTAGCGAATTCTTTTGATAAATGGTATATAGCCACAGCAGGACATTCTCCATTAGAGGCGTTAGATCCTTCCAGGGCTGCGAGAATAGCAGCAACTAATACGCATATGATAAAAATGGCATCCAAAGCAGAAAAAATGGGTATTCATAAATTAGCAGATTGGCTCATAAATATTATGAAATACTGTTAAATTCTTCTAAAGTAATAGGATGAGTTCCCAATTTATGGGCGGTGAGAGTCGCAGCTTTCACCGCCCTTTTTAATGCCTCCAAGGGTTTAACTTTCTTAGCAATCAAATGACCATAAACCGCTGTAACATTATCTCCGCATCCACAAATATCAACGACTTCTATATTTTCAACTGGAATTTTATCTTCTTTAAAACCGACTACCATTGAAGCTCCGTTTTCTCCTCTAGTAACAATTATATGATCGGCTATCCCTTGTTCATGCCAGAAGACAGCAGCATCATAGTAATTCTTGCAAAAATCAGCACTTTCTATGATTTCTTTCTGATTAGGTAATATAGAATGAAGACGATGTTTTATATGAGAGTGAAGAAAATGAAAATTTGATGGTTTTAGATCCGCTATTATTGGTATTCTTTTAATTAATTTTTCAAACATTTTGCAAAAATCGTTATCTTCTAAAACAAGTCTCAAAAATCCCTTGTTATAATCAGAAATTATTAATATTTCTGGATCAAAATATTTGATATCTGATATTAAAGCTTCGATATGAGATCCATTTATTTTTTGATGATTCTGCTCATGATCGATCCTTAATAAATGATGATTATCAGAAATAATCCTAGTTTTTCTGGTAGCTTTTTGTTCAGTTGGTATCAAGGATTTTATACAGATATCTGGAAACATTTCAGATATTTTGTTTTCATAATCTCCAAAACCTATTATTTGTATTTCATCTTGGAGATTAAGAAGAACTTGTGCAACGTTGCCAGCACCTCCGGGTTTTTCTATAATATTTTGAACATTGGCTATTAGAACAGGGGCTTCGGGAGATATCCTTTCAGTTTTTGAATAGATATATTCATCTATCATAAAATCTCCCATAACACTTATTTTCATATCTAATCATCCTTTAAAAAATACACATAGATTTTCTTGGAAATCTATTCTACTAAGATTTTTTACTCCTTTAGATTCTGCTAATGGTTCAAAATCCATTGTACGATCATTATAATTTACCATATCAATGAGGTTTTTAGCATATTTTATGAAAGTTTTATGGTTTCTATTTTTAGCCATGTAATGATAAGATGTTTCGACATCTTCTACAAAATAAATACCATTAGTTTTTACATGATTAAATAAAAATGTCATGGAATCTATTTGATGAGTCATCTGATGAGAACCATCGTCTATAATAACATCAAAAGAACACTGGCATTCATCTACAACTCTTTGTAAAAATTTAATATCGGATTGATCTCCAACATATATCTTACAATTTTCTATTTCATTTTCTAAATATTTACAATCATTGTATTCAATACCGTGAATTATAGCATTGGGAAAATATTCTCTCCACATTCGCAGGGAGTCCCCATTGAGTACTCCTATTTCTAGAATATTTTTGATTTCTAATCTTTTATCAAAAAGATATTCTTCATAAAAATCTAAATAATTTTCATGTCCATTGATTTTATCTACATTATATTTAAAGGCTAAATCCTTTAGACTGACATAAGGATTATAGGTTATCTTTGATTTTGCTTTACCTCTATTTTTTGTCATAACACCAAGGCCAGTTGTTACATCTATATTATAATAATCCCATTCGTCTTGATGATTTTCTAAGAATAGTTGAATAGGAACAGACACTCCATCATATCTTGAGCAGGTATCATGAAAAATCATTTTACCTCCTTCTTTTACTTTTGAATGCCACTTTTCTATTTCTTTGACTGTCTGTTCGAATTCATGACTAGTATCAATAAATACAATATCGGCCTGTTTTTTTGAAAAATAAGAGTCCGCAAAATCTACAGAATCTCCTTGCCAAAAATACCAGTAGTCATATAATCCCCCCTCAATAGCCTTTCTATTAAGTTCTTCCATTAAGGGATCAATGTCGCAACTCCATAATCTGCCTTTATCCAATTTTTGAAGTGCTGAAAGAAACGCTAAGGTTGAAGATCCTCCGCGAACCCCAAGTTCAACTATATTGAAATCGTCATCTTTTTTCTTCCCCATTGATATTGTCATTTCATATAATAGTAAAAGAAAATAATTTATATCATGTTCAATGGAAGCAATTTCTATTAATTTTTCGTTCATATTACCAACCGTTCCTTGAAACCTGCGGAAATCTCCACAGGTTCTGAAGACAGGAAATCCTCAGATTTCCGTAGAATTTCCGCCAACTGTTACCAATCCTTTTCGTAGTATTTATCTTCTGCCCAAGATAAATTATACATTTCTATTTTATCTTGTAAAGATGATTTTTTGTCCATATCATTTACAAGTCTCCTAAGGTTTCTGCCAACCTTTATATCTTTTAATACAGTAGCTTTATACAATCCATTAATTTTGATATTATCGGTATAGTCAGCCTCTCCGTTTTCCCATCCCCACATGGCTCCTGTAAGTCCGCATTTATTACATGACCATATATTGACATCTCTATATAATTTAATCTCCTTTATTTTTTCTCTCATTTCAAACATCTTCCATCGATCTTTTCTGTCGCTCATTGAATTGGCATATCTAAGAAAATATTTACAATTATCACATTGTTCTTTACATTTATGATCTACTTCAACATTAGATCTTTGAGAGAATGCTCCATGATAATGAAAAAGACGATACATCAATTTGGGCTTACGTACTGCCAGTTGTCCTCTTATATTAGCTCTTAAATCTAAATCTATATCTTCCCAATGATCTGTATTGGTGAAAACTTCGTTAGTACCGTTAATATCTAACCAATTGTCTCTCCAAAACATAATATTACCATAAGCATTGACAGGGAAAGGGATTATTCCTGTTTCTATGAGAGATTCTTCAGACCATCTTGCTAAAGATAAGTTCTCATCCCCATTCCACTGTCCATTTATTTCGCATCCTGGGCTCTGAGGTATTTGATCCCAATTAATCTCATCACTCTTAAAATTCCAAACAATTTCATGTTTCGTATGAGGAACCATATTTCCAGATCTTCGTTCTTTTTCTTCTTGCATACATGGCCCAACATTGAATGAATAAAAATCAATATTTACATTGATAGGAGAATTCATTATTTCTTCACAAAAATTAGTTGTTACAAATCTATAACATGAAAGTCTAACAATTCTTGGGGACCTTGAGTAGCAATAAATGGCGTTAAATATGGCACAATCAAGTCTTTTGGCCACGAAAGGATTCGGAGAATAAGGGACATGAATAATATTTAGATTATATATTGTGGCTAATTCTGGTATTATTTTCTTTCTTTTTTCATAATGGGGATCTATTAGCCAAACATCAAAATCCTTAAATGTCTGATTTTGTAAGCATTTTAATTGAGCTTTTAGCAACATATGATTTTCATCATAGAATGCTGGCGTCATTCCTATTGTTAATGGGTATATTTTCATTTATTTTCTCCAAACAATAAAATACAGAGATATATTCTGAATATTCTTTACCGATAGCTTTTCTAAATCCATTAGCTAATTCTGAATTAACTATTATAGATTTTGTTTTTGTCAGAAATTCATCCCACCATTTTATGTCTTTACTACTCAATAGAAAAATGTAATCATATTTCTGTGTCAATTCTCCAATTCTTAATAATATATCATTCTCTATCAGATCGTCTAATTCATATTTGATAAGTATAGAATTCTCAGGGCCAAATGATTCTAATGTTTTATCAGCCTTTTCAATAAATGTTTTGATACTCTTTTTATTTGAGTTCAATTCTTTTATATATTCATCGCTGATATCTTTTGGTGATATAAAAACTTCAGATCTTTGAACATTTCTTAATAGATATTCAAACTGTTTGTTATAAATATTCTCTATATTTTTTCTTATCTTACTTTGATTAATAGATATATTTTCTACATCTAGACATTTCCACCATTTTTTAATATCATTTTGAAATGGTGTTAATCTTCTTATATCTATTCTGTTTATTGTTGGAATTAAAGACCAAGTAAATTGACGCATGTCTATTCCGAGACCAGAGCAGGCAAGGCCATGTCCAGCGGCAGGTAAAACTCCATGAACTCTGCCACTTATTAGAACATCATTTTTAAAAAATAAATCTTGAAAAGCTTCATAAGTACTACAAAATACAGGCGATTTATTTGGCAAATATTTATCCCATAAAATTCTGTTTTCTTCTGTCATAAAATCTGCATATACCATTTGAGGCTTTGTAGAATATAAGATAGGACTAAATATGTCTCTCTGGATCATCAGAGAGACATTGCAATTATTTTCCATAAATTCTATAAGACCCTGCATCTCTTTAAAATACAACACAATATCTTCTTCATCAAATTTAGCATTATTTTTAAGTGTTTGATAATCAAGAATTTCTATTATAACATTATCCTTGCCATGTTTAATAGAGGGAGGTAGACAAAGATATCCCAAACATCCATTCATTTCTATTCTGGTAGGTATTGTTTTGGAAAATAAACTATAACAATTAGGATCTCTACAGGATATTAGTTTTAGTTGTTCTGATTCGGCTATTCTAATAAAACTTTCTTCTTTTACAGAAAATATATGCCATTCTTCTTTATCCCATTTACATCCCACTCCAATACTCATTAATGCGAATGGAATATTGTTATTTATACATGCATTATAAACGATAATATCTGTTTCATTAAACCATGCTGGGCTGCCAATCCTAATAACTAGATCAACATTAGATAATTTAGAACTTGCTCCATATGAAAATTCTTCTAATTCTTCTTCATTTAAAGCCCGATTGATACACCTTAACCAATCAAAATCTCCCACATCACTAAATAATCTCATAAAACCCGTACAAGCTATGCCATCAACATTATCCCATTTTACAGAAATATTATCGTTATTTTTTTGTCCAGTATAATCGGTAATCCGAGGTTTGGTTAATACTATTTTAGTATTCATATTTTATTATGTTCTCTTATTTTTTTCATGTGATGTTCTTCAGCTATCGGCATTAAATTATATTCTGGCAATAATTTCTGTGCCAGTTTTAACATATCCATATTGGGCCAATAATTGGATTGAGAACATTCTACCATTCTATCCCACGCATGTCTCTCTTTACCGGGTCCATGCTTTATTAAATAAAGAATATAAGTAGCCGCCGTAGAACGACTTTGGCCTGCATGACAATGGAAGAATAGTAGTCCATTGTCATGCATATATTGTTTACCATAGTCTATAATCTTTTGAACATCTTCTTCTGTGGGCTTTGTTTCTGAATGATTAAGTTTTTTGTGCTTATAGCTATCAACATCATAAAAATACAAAATCAATACATTTTTTTCATGTCTTTTATGAAAATATTCAACACCATCTGCCGGTGATGAGCCTGGGTCATTGATAGATACAATACCCAAAAATCCAGATATCGGTTTGGGCGTTTCTACAATTTGTTTCAAAAGTAGTATACCCGCTTTATTTTTGTTAAGTGTTATAATTTCTGCCATTTATTTTAATTTTCTCCTAATATCTTTTATCTCGTCATCATAGAAAAATGGGAAAAATCTTTTACCGATACCCATCGGATTAATAGGCCCTAAGTACGGAAAGATTTTATCATCCCTGGTATCACCCTGACATCTAAATATTTCTAAACAAGGAGTTTTTGTGACATCAGCTATCATACCCATCCCAGATTCATATGTTGCAACAAAATCAGAATTTCGTATTAAGTCTATTATATTGTAGAAATCTTGATCTAATAATAATTCTACGTCATAACCCATTTCTAACAATTTGGCTGTTGTATGTTCTGTTAGGTTGGCATCATAACTCGCCCCAATAGTAAAAATTTTTAATGATTTATTAGGAGCCTGCCATCCATAACATAGGATAGCCAATTCAGCCCAAAATTCTGGATTGGGCTGAACATTACAATTCTTATTATTCTCATAGTTAGAACAATATAATACAATATTAAAATTATTTTTATCAAGTTTATTTTTAGCCCATTCTTTTGATTCTGCATTAGTTTTGAGTTCTATTTCATAATCACAAGGATATGCTGGCATAAATTCTTCTATATTTTTATTATGCTCAAGAAAAGAATTAATGTGAAGCACAGGAATGCCTTCGTATAAAATATCAGGGGTTGGGCGCCTTGGGTCATAAACCTGTTTCAAAATATAAGGAGCGAAGTCTATCTCATTCAGATAGTCAAAAGAAATCATACCCTCTAAGCATCCAAGCATTTGGTGAGAACGACGAGGATTATGTCCTGTGGTGTAAACTGAAAATTTTGTTCCCTCTTTAACTAAACGAATAAGTTTGTACCATTGATATATTTGGTCACCAATTCCTGGCGGTAATATGATCGGGAAAATATTATCATTATTCATTTTGGGCTTTGTATTAGATATAGTATCTCCAATAAGTCTAATCCTCATTTACCGCCTCCTTTTATAGATTTTATATTTTTTGCCTAGATAAATATTTTTTGATTTCTTCAAAAACCTTATCTACTGAGAGTTCATTCATACATTTATGATGTTCTAAACAACATCTTTTATGCCAACCTTCAGTATTGGCTTCGCAGGGCATTAAGTGACAAGCTCCATTATTTATAATATACTGGATAGAGGCACAATCATTATGCCTCCAATATTCCATTGATGGACCAGCTAAACATATTGTCGGGATGTTGCTCATGGCAGCTACGTGGACTAAAGATCCTTCTATATCTATGTGTAATTTTGATTCTTTTATTATTTTGCAACTATTGAAAAAATTTGTTTTTCCTAATTGATTTTCTATTTTATCACCCATAGGTATTTCGTTGGGAGCACCTATTTGTATTATTCGGATACCATATTCTTTTATCAATAAAGATCCCAATTCCCTCCAATATTCATAGGGCCAAAATTTTGCATTATGTCCATTTCTTGTATATCCCCACTGATGAAATGTTATATATTCGCCCTTGAAAGGATTTTGATATTCTTGATAATCTGGATGATTAGTTATAACTTCTTCAGCATCATAGAAATTAGCATCCAGATTGAAAGTATGGTTAAATACTTCAATAGCTGGTAGTCTCCCGCCTCCATACATTTTATGTTCGGCTATTCTGGGGTTGATGGTAAATTCTTCTCCATGAATTTCAATCTGCCTTTGCAATGAAACGGAATAAATCTCATGTTCATATAATTGAGATTTAGCCACAGAATAATTCATGGGCCTTAAACAATACCAAATATCATATTGTTCTAATGGTTTATCATTTAATCTATGAATATCCTGATAGTTTTTGTTAATAAAATTGAAGAAATTTGTATTACAAAAAACTTGTTTAAATGTATTATGTGGGCTTATGAAATCTATATTACTATTGGGATAAGCTTTTTTAATGGCCTTCAAAACAACATAGGTATAAAACGAATCTCCAAACCCCCCATCTCTCCAGGCCCCTATTTTAAGTATTGGCTTTGTTTTTATAAATTTTTCTTGATATACTACTTTATTTTGTCTATTGCCATTAATTTTTATTCTCATGGCTTTCCTCTATAATTTCCCCTTTATAATCTAAAATTTTATATTGATCATATCCAGCTAAAACTTCTTGTAAGGCATTTTTGATAAGAGAAGGTGGGACCTGAGGAGTGCATATGTTTTCACATCCCCTTTCCCAGCACGGAGAACATTCCCGGTTAGCATCCAATATAATGATATTTTTATAAAATGAAGCCAAAAATTGAGGACGTGTTGGTCCAAATATTGCCAATATTTGTTTACCTAAAGCTCCAGCTAAATGCATTAATCCAGTATCAACAGTTATTACAGCATCACATATATCTATTATACCTATTAGCCTCTCTAGAGTAGGAGTATTGCCTGTCCAATTAAGAACATTAGTCATATTTGGACATTTCATCGGGTTCCTGCCTAATATCAAGAAGTTATAATGAGGGTTTTCACAAAAAGTATCAGTCAGGCGATCCAACCCCATACTTCTAGGAGATTTAGGGTTAAAACTTTCTACTGTAACAGCTATATTAATCCTATCATCTATTTTTTTGGAAGTAAAAAATCTCTTAGCATTTTCGATTTCATTGGGTTTACATATAATACGCGGTCTTTTATCTTTTTCATTTACAGTCGTCGGATCTATATTGGCCTGACGGAAAAATATATCAACTTTAGTTTTTACTCCAACTCCATCTAAAACGAGTTTATCTATATTGAAAAATTCATCATAATTTGTTTCTACATAGTTAGAATAGTTACAAAATGGCACAGCCGGTAAAGCAAAATCTAAAATAGTTTTATATTCTTCTTTTGTGGCCACCACAACGTATTTTCTTTGATTTTGTAAATAGTGTGCTACGGGAAGAAGCATGATTAAATCACCGAGCCTCCATCGTCTAATCAATAACACACTGGAATCAGATGGGCTTTTATTAAAATCTTGTTTATCTATTATAGATTTATCTATGGGATTAGAACCAACTATTCGTGTTCTCATTGTCAGCCTTTCATTAAATCACGATAAGTAGAATCATACCAAGCAACACATTTGTCCGGACCATGATTTTTCCAAAAATTGTATGCAATGTTCTTATGATAATCATAGGAATATTGTTTGCGCATCAATTCTACAGCATCTGATTGATTCACATCTAAATCAAAATAATTAACTCCTAAGCATTCATATTCTTTAACAGGGAATTCTTTATCTGCAATGACAGGAACCCCCATAGCTAAACTATAACCCATTTCTATAGGAAAACTTGATGGCCATTTTTTATAGTCAAGTACAAAGTTAGTCTCAAATTTTGAGAAATAATCTAAATCATAAATTCTCAACCCTGATTCTTTTTTAAATTTTTTGTAGAAACTATTTTCTCTATCAAACAATGGATTTATGTTGAAAATTCCTATTCTTTCTGTAACATCTTCGTCATATTCTGGGGATGGGAATTTTTCAAGATCACCATAGTAATTAATGGGTTGAAAAATTACATGAGAAAATCCATTTTTGATGAAAATATCTCTACTTGCTTCTGAATATACAAATATGGTGTTAGATTTAATAAAAGAAAATACTTCTTGGCTTCGAATACAATCTGCATTGACACAAGAAGAGGGGTTGCAAGAGGATCTAAGGATAGAGGTGCGGCATATGGCAGAATAATCATACATGGATATTACGAATTTTATTTTATTTAAAGCCATATTTTTGATCAAAGTCATCAATTTTATAGCATATTCGGCTATCGGGAAACCATGGATATGAACCAGATCACAATCAATCCTTCCTTCTTCAATAAATGAAGTAGAAGTTTGTTCCCATTGGCTCTGATAACCCATGGCATTTTCAAGGTTAACAATATTGATGATATGTTGACGTATTTCAGGGGAAACGGAGAAAGTAGTCACATGATAGATTCTCATGTGGATATTATATAGCAAAGGGGGCCGATTTATCGGTCCCCTTTGCAACGTTAGCTTTTCGTTATTGTTAGATCATCCACACTGGAGGTGGAATGGGTGTTGATTTTTGGACGGGCTTCAATGGGCCTCGGGTTTTTCGCTTACGACCTACCAATCTCAGAGAGATGGTTGTGATCGCATCGTCATCGTAACTCAATGCTGGCACGTCATAGAATGACTGGTCGCTGTGACCTGACATTCCTGTCCCGACCGCTTTAAGACCCTTTGCAGCAAAGCATTGAATGGAGTTTGTCACGATTTGGTACATGTTTTGCGGAATATTATCTTCTCTAGAAATTTGGTACATGTTTTGCGGAATATTATCTTCTCTAGAAATATTGAAGCTGTCAACGTATTCATTGTCAGGCACTTCGTCGTCGTTAGATTCTATGCTAAAGCCACGTTCTCGATCTTTGCCAAACCAAATCCCTGGAAGAGAATCCTTCAGCGAAGAAATATTTTTGGCGATTTTGCGCTTTTTCTTGATATGCATAGGCTTTTTTTCGGGCTTGAAAACAACCTGAATTAAACCAAGATCACTCTTTGAAACCGAATCGAGTTCGACTTCGTGGCCTTCTTCGCTGTCGCGGAGATAAGCGGTAAAGCGACGATTGTCATCAGCAGAACGTTCTAGGCGCAAAGAACCATAAGCACCGAGGCGGAAAGTTCCGACATGTTTGCCGTCGATATTAACTTCGGCATCGCATCGTGAATTGCGCTGATTGCGCAACTGTAGGGTGTATTGGGTATTATGATCTATCTCAACATACCCAGAGGCTTCTTTTTCGTTCCCCTCTGGAACGCGGACTGAAAATCCATTTAGATACATTTCTGTCTCCTTTGATTTGTGTTATCAGTAAGGAGAGCACTAAGCTCTCGAATGCCAGCGTCTAGTCTGGCGAGTTCTACAAGGTCGCTATAACAGCGACTGGCTAACGCTAATTGTTATTATATCCCTCTTTCATCGCGAGTCAATCAATTCCTAATATTAATTCTTACGATTTTTGGAATTTTATATATCATAGTGTTCTGGTGTTTAATTCCATTCTAGAATATGGGAAATTGTCATAGGTAACATCAAAACTGGTACTATGTAAACCACTGGGATATTTTACAGTAGCTAATGGCAAATCAGCCCTTATTAGAACAACACACATCCCACTAACATTGGTAGTGCTATCAAAATCTAATAATAAAACGCCATCATCTTCAATATAGAACTGATAGCCATCAGTAACTTGTGTTGAAGAGGCAGTTGTGAAAATAACCGGTTCTACTATTTGTGAGACAGCAGCTAAAGTGAAATCATCAGATATATTGCCCAGTGAATAATTCGTTCCATCATAATTCGCTTCATAATTACCAATATCTGTGATAATAATTCCTTGAACAGTATTAGGAGTATCCCAGACTGAAGCATTTGAGCCGAATGGGACTTTATTATCACGGATGATAGCGAAGATATCCCCCAAAATACTCTCCTGTTCTGAAATTAGCATGTATAGATCATAGCCACCCCCACTCGACACACTTCTATCAATGGTAACGGGGATATCCAGCACTACTTGTTCAATTTCATCACTTGTTGTAGATGCAAAATGCCAAGAATTTTTGCTTAATGTTTTGCAGAAAGAATCTGAATAATCGGCTGTTAATGTTCCCATATTATCTGTTACAACTCTCCAATCTGCAAAAACCACGGCATCACTAAAAGCGTTTGGCATGATAGCCGGTGCAGAATTAGAATTGAGCATATAAATATCATAAGTGTTAGAAACTCCAGAATCTACTAAGCGATAAATATTCAATCCACCCTTGCTAAACCAGAATGGATTTCTTTGGTATGATCTAGCAAAATTAACCAAAGGAAATTGCGGTTGATAATTAACTTCAATATTGATTGTTCCAGAATTATCATTGAGACCATCAACAATCAATTTACCATAGGTTTCTTGATTACTAGATGCTGTATGAAATCTTCTTAATGCCATGATTCAACTCCCTTATGGATCTATCTCTGTTCTGTAAGATTGTATTGGTAAGCCATAAAAGCTACCATCAAATGGAATGATCTCACAATACCAAGATTGTAAAGCATTCATTGGAGGTGTTGCCCACTTCCCATTATCACCATTATTCGGCAGTACAGGAGTATTTCCTTTGTAACTATCACTATAGTAAGTAGGTTCTGAATCCCCATTAAGATACCATCTAATTACACTTTCTGATAGGATCGTATTCAAATTTGCATCAAGATCTTTAGCTAGATTAAATTTCACTTGATAAATAGCCCCTGCCTGATCATTCGCTTCTCGATAATAGTTTTCATGTGTA
>Ga0172369_10003129_pt1 | contig 21998 bp, 32 predicted proteins | sample LakKiv25m_FD_114539 | JGI IMG/M metagenome (GOLD analysis project Ga0172369, IMG submission 114539) | Freshwater microbial communities from Kabuno Bay, South-Kivu, Congo - kab_022012_11.25m | ecosystem: Environmental > Aquatic > Freshwater > Lake | place: Democratic Republic of the Congo...
AACAAAATCCAAGAATTCCCAAACCTTGTTGATTTCCCACGGGTTTTGAAATTAAAAGCGAACCCTCATTTGGAGTTACTTCAAACTTACTTGGCCAATTTCCAGAATAAACAAATTTTACATCTTGAGAAATTTCTGTATCAATAAGATAATAATCATTTGATTTTCCTTTTGTTTTTAATGCAAGAGTATTCACTTCTAACGCGTTTCTTAAATCTTCGAAAACATTGTGGGCATTCCAAGTCTTTGGTGCACAAGTTAATTCCACTCCATCCACAGGAGCATATAATCTTAAAAAATCTATACCATAAGTTTCCAAAAATAATTCTTTTTGTTCTTTTTCATAAATTTTCAAAGCAGAATCATACAAAGAACCAAGTTTAGAATTAATACTAAAATCATGATCTTGAATATTATAACTTGAAACTTCATCATAAATATTTAAATTCATTTCAAAATCAACATTTACTTTATCCTCTAATATTTCAACAACAACATTTGGTTTTTCTTTAGAAATTGTAAATCCTTGCGAAGTGTAATCAGATAAATCACAAAGAAGTGCTCTTTCTTCGATGTATTTACTTAATTCAGTATTCATTTTTTCTTTATTTGGAACATTTTCCTTAGGAATATTGTTTTTAGAAATGTAAAACCAATAGGGGATTTGATTTCCAACAAAGTCCAAATGAGAAGAAAAAGGCATGTAAACCGAACCAGGTTCAAATTTTTGATCATAAATATATCCTCCTCTGGATTCTAAAATTGAAATTCCTGTTAAAGTTCTTTCTTGAACACAATCCAAAAAAGTCTTTTCAATAGCTTCAACATTTGAAGGAAGAGTTTGCTTTGAAGAAATAGTTCCTCTTAATAAAAAATAACTTAAAACACCAACAATTATAATAATAGCAATTATAACAAATAATGTAACTTGCCCTCTTTTCCCTCTCTTAATAAGCATAATCAAAATATGAAAATTATCTATATAAATATTTGTTTAACGAATAAAATTCAATCAATTAATATCTATAACTCGAAGACCTCAAATAACTAATTGCACCAAAAACTAACAAAACTCCTCCAACAAAAATAATCCATTTGCTTGCTGAAGTTAAAAATTCTGGAATTTTAATAAAACTAAAAGGAGTGTTTAAAAAATATATTGCAAAAACTAAGAATATCAAAAAGATAAAAAATCTTGCTCCACCCCCTCCTCTTCTATATCTCATGCTAAAAAATAATCAAAATACTATTTAAATATTTCTGGAAACAAAAAACAAGCTCTCGAAATGCTTATAAACCTTCTTTTTTTCTCTCAAATATGAAAATACCTAAAACAACAAAAAGATATTGCCCTTACTGTAAGAAAAAAACAGAACAAAAAATAAAATTAGTTTCAACAGGTGCTAAAAGAGGTACTTTAAAAAGAGGAGGTATTGCAAGGGCAAAATTAAGAGGATTGGGAAGAGGAATTGGAAATAAAGGGAAATGGGGTTCAAAACCAGCTGTTTCAAAATTTAAAAGAAAATCAAAAACTACAAAAAAAACAAATATTATGTACACTTGCAAAGAATGTAACAAATCAAAATATCAATATAAAGGAATAAGATCAGGAAAACAAACACAAGAATAAAATGATAAAAATAAAACAGGAGAAAAACGCAGAAAACCAATATCAACTTGAAAAGTTGCAAATTGGCGAAGCGTATGCCTAATCGCATGGCAATAGCAAAAAGAAAAAAAAGATTTTTTGATATTGAAATTCCTTTAATCAAAAAAGAAACACAACTTCAAGCATATGAATTAAAAGAATTAGATAATCGAATTATAAAATATGATTTAACAAGGCTTTTGAAAGGAAAGAGTATTATGATTACTTTTAAAACAAAATTCGAAGAGGATAAGATCAAAACAATTCCAAAAGAAATGAAATTGTTACCTTATTACATTAGAAGAATGATGAGAAAAGGAACAAGTTACGTTGAAGATTCTTTTTCAACACAATGTAAAGACGCCCAAATTAGAATAAAACCATTTTTAATAACTAGAAGAAAAGTACCAAGAGAGGTAAGGAAAGCTTTAAGACAAAAGGCAAAAGAGGAATTGACAAATTATGTTAAAACTAAATCTTTCGAAGAACTATTTGATGAAATATTAAAAAATTCACTTCAAAAAACATTAAGTATGAAGTTAAAAAAAGTTTATCCATTATCTTTATGTGAAATTAGAGTTCTAACAGTTGAAAAATTCAAGTAAAAATAGATAAGAATAATTTTTATAAAGAATTGTTTGTTCAATTTTTTATGGAAAAAAGACCTGGCGATTGGCCACAAACATTTACAGGAAAACAATTCTGGACACTCGATCCAAAAAAAGAAGAAATAGATATAAAAGATATTGCACATTCGCTAGCTTTTCAATGTAGATTTAATGGACATTGTGAAAAATTTTATTCAATAGCACAGCATTCTATATTAGTTTCAAAAATTGTTCCAAAGAAATTCGCTTTGGCAGGGCTTCTTCATGATGCTTCTGAAACTTATACAGGAAACATTGTAAGACCATTAAAAACATTTATAGTAAATTTCAAGGAAATTGAATTAGAAGTTGAAAAAACAATTTTTGAAAAATTTAATGTAAAGGAAATAGACCATATTGAGATAAAAAAAGCAGATAACATTGCCTTGGTCACTGAAATGAGAGATTTAATGAAAGAACCTCCTGAAAAATGGAATGAAGATGGACTCTTTGAAACTTGTTCTGAAAAGATAATTCCTTTAAATCCTGAAGAAGCAGAAAAAGAATTTCTTAAAGAATTTGAGAAATTAACAAATAAGGAGCAATAAAAAATCTTTTAAACTATGATTATCTTGAGAAATTAACGCCTCCATAGCTCAGTGGCAGAGCGGCTGCCTTGTAAGCAGTAGGTCGGGAGTTCAAATCTCTCTGGAGGCTTTGTTAAAAGCCGACATGAATTGAATGTTAATGAAAATTTTGGGGCTTAGCTCAAATTTAGATTTCTAACAGATAATTATACAAAATTTTCTTTTTCGAGTTTAGTTTTAATTTCTTAATCTGAATTTAACTTAAACCAATTCAGCTTTACCATCTTCAATTAATATTTTAGAAATCTCTTTAGGAATATTTGCAATTTGTCCTTTTGAAAAATTACCTATCTTTTCTCCATTAAAATCAAGAATGTCCTCAATATCTTCTAAAAAAACAACAAGTTCGTTCTTTTGAATTTCTTCACTTTTTTCTCCGTTAACTTGTTTAGTTAATTTATGATCTGACTTCTCAACACATTTAATTAAATCTTCAAAAAGATCTTTTTCTATAGGAAACATGTTATTAAAATCTTGTTTAGAAATGCCTGTTTCAGAAGCAATTAAGACAAGATTAAAAATCTTTTTTCTTCTTCTTCTCATAATCTCTTGAAAAAGTGTAACTGCATTCTCCAATTGTTTTTTTGTCTTTAATAAACTGTCTGAAAAAACATCTTTTTCCTCTGAAGCAGCTTCTTTTTTCTCTTTGAGATAAGCCGCAAAATCTTTTATAAAATTCTTCGGCAAAGGTTGCAAACTCTCAGAATATCTCTCTTTTTTTGCTGCGTCATAAATTTCCTTGTATGTAATCATTAAAAGATAAAATTAGCAGTATTTTTAAGAATTGCTGTGCTGAATTAAATTTTATAAACAAAAACCTTATCATAAGGAATTACCCATTTCTGCATTTTTTCAACAGAAGTTTTTTCCATTATTTTTCTAAATAATCTAATTGAATTTCCATGAGCAGAGATTACCACATTAACATGGTTCTTTTTCATATACTTTTTTAACCAGATTATAAATTTTTTAACTCTTTTTTCAACATCATAAAAAGATTCTCCTTTTAAAATTTTCACTTTATATCCTCGATGAACAGAATTATATTTTTTAGTCCCAATTTTTTTAATAAATTCTTTGTGACTAATTCCTTCAAAAATACCATAACTTCTCTCAATCATCCGATCATCTTTTATTAATTTTTTACATTCTGAATGTCTTTTTAAAACATACTTCAAGCTGTCTTTTGAACGCGAGAGTCGAGTATAAATTGCGACTTGAAATTTTTTATTTCTTAAGATATTTGCAATTTTTTTTGCTTGCAAAATTCCTTTTTTAGTAAGTTTTGCGTCCAAATGACCCGTAAATTTTTCATCTCGGTTAAAAGTCGTTTCTCCATGACGAAAAAGATAAATCTTCAAATCTTTTTTCATAAATAATTAAACCAAATTAAGTTTTTAAGTTTTGAGATTTTGATAAGTTTATATAACTCAATCCTCTTTTAAACTTATGAAAAAAAATTATTCAAAAATAATTTCTATTTCAATTTTAATTTTTATTGTGATAATTTTTGCTTTAAGCATTGTCTTTTTCAAAGAAATTAAATTAACTATGAACCAAACAATTATGAATTATGGATTATTTTTCTTATTAATTTTATCGTTAATTTTAGAAGCGGTTCCACAATATATTTCCCCTCAAATTTTAACTGTAAACTCACTCTTAATTGGATTTCCTTTTTGGAAAACAATCTTATTTTTATATCTGGGTTCTGTAATAGGTTCAATAATAGGTTTTGAAGCAGGGATCCATTTTAGAAAGAAATTACTTGCAACTTTTTTTAAAGAAGAGAAAATTGAGAAAATAAAAAAGTTTACAACCAAACACGGAAATCTTGCCGTTCTATTATCCTCGATTTTTCCAGTTTTACCTTACATTCCAATGGCATTCGGAGCACTGCACATCAAAAGAATAAATTTTATTATTTACGGAATTGCCCCGAGATTTATTTATTTTCTTTATGTTGCATTAATTGTAAGATGGGTTATTTAAAATCAAAACCCAAAATTTATTAACCTCTATTAAGCTTTTATTTCTATGTTTGGAAAACTCAAAGAAAAATTAAAGGGATGGATTTCAAAGATATCTGAGGATAAATCCCAGGAAGAAGGAGTAGAAACTTCACAAGAAAAGATTAAAGAATATGAAAAAGAACAAAAATCAATTGAAGAACAAAATATTAAATTTAAAGAAACAAAGAAAAAACAAGAAGAAAAACTCAAGAAAATTGAAGAACATGAATATATTAAACCAGAAGAAAAAGTTTTTGACAAAGAAGAAAGGGAAATTGGAGAAAAAGTTATAGAAGATATTAGAAAAGAAAAGAAAAGATCAATATTTGAGATATTAAAATTAAAAAAGAGATTTATTTCTGAAAAAGATTTTGAAAAATATTCCGAAGATTTGGAAACTATTCTATTGGAAAACAACGTCGCATTAGAAGTTGCTGAAAAAATAATTGACGAATTAAAGGATAAAATTGTTGGAAAAGACTATAATTCAAAAGAAATTGAAAATCAAATAACTAATTCTTTAAAAAGCATAATTGAAGAAATATTGATAGAACCATTCGATTTGATTACAAAAATAAAAGAAAAAGATTTAAAACCATTTGTAATTTTATTTTGTGGAATTAATGGAACAGGAAAAACTACTACAATTGCTAAAATTTCTAATCTATTAAAAAAGCAAAAATTATCATCGATAATAGCTGCTGCAGATACATTTAGAGCAGCATCAATAGAACAAATAAAAAAACATGGAGATAAACTTGGAGTAAAAGTAATTGCACACGATTATGGAACAGATCCTGCTTCTGTTGGTTTTGATGCAATAAAATATGCAGAAAAAAATAGAATCGATTGTGTTTTAATTGATACTGCAGGAAGGATGCACACAGCAAAAAATTTATTGAAAGAAATGGAAAAAGTAAAAAGAATTTGCAAACCTGATTTAACTATATTCGTGGGTGAAAGCACAACTGGAAACGACGCAACAGAACAAGTAAAGGCGTTTAATGAAACCATTGGAATAGATGCAATAATTTTATCCAAAGCAGACGTAGATGAAAAGGGGGGCACAGCTTTATCTGTGGGTTACACAACAAAAAAACCAATTATTTATTTAGGTACGGGTCAAGAATATGATGACATAGAAAAATTCAAAAAAGAGAATTTTATAAAAAGTTTGGATTTGTGAAAGAGAGAAATTCTTAGTTTTTATGGGGGATTAAGTAAACCAATTAAATAAATTACTCCAAACAAGATAATAATTATTAATAAAAGTGTTAGGATAAATATTAAAATTAAATAAATTAATTTTCTCGAAAAATTCAAATTAGATTTTTCCATTATCCAATAAACAAAATAAGATAAAAATGCCCCGATAAAAGCAGAAAAAGCAATTAAAAAAGATTCAAAATAAAATTTTTCTAACATTTTATTCATCCTCGCACATCATGAATTCTTCCAGACCAAGAATAGTTACAATATCTACAATTCCAATGATTCTGAATTGTGTGCATAGTAACCGGCTTGGTATCTCTTATCGAGCTTGAACCGAGAAAATTTCCACTTGAATCTCTATGAGATATATTCCGAGTAACATTTTCAAATTCAGTATGGGTTCCGAAATGATTTCTATCTATTAATTTTCTTGCCCAATAACTTTTACATTTTGGACAAGTATTTGCCCACCCCCATATCCAAAGGATTACAAAAATAATATCAATTACAATTAAAAATGTAAAAATAAATTCAAAAAATAAATATATAATCAAATTAAAAACGAGTAAACTTAAAAGGATTTTATAACGAAGAGTAATTTTGTTCCGGAAATTTAGTAAAGTATTCTTCTTAATGGTGAGATTTTCATAATTTTTTGATTGTTGAGGAGGTTTATTTAATGAGAGGTTATCTTTTTCTTTGGGTTTAAAATTATTTTTCCTAAATCTATTTTTCTTATGATGTCGGTATCTTCTATGGCCCATGATAATAATTACAACAAAGTATATTTTATTAAAGTTTGCGTATACATAATTTCATAAAACCCAAAATTTATTAATCCCCATTAAGCTATTATTTCTATGTTAGAAAAACTAGGAAAAGCTCTGAAAAAGGCACAAGGTAGAATAATGAATTCTATTTTATTGGACAAAGATTTAGTAGATACAATAATAAAAGAACTCCAAAGAGCTTTAATTGAAGCAGATGTCGAAATTCTATTGGTAAAAAAATTATCAGATGAAATAAAAAAAGCGGCTTTTGATGAAAGAATCAAAGGTATTGAAAAAAAAGAACACATTATTAAATTGCTCCATGATCAATTAACAAAAATTCTTGGAGAATCAAAAAAATTAGAATTAAAAAAAGAGCAAACAAGGATAATGTTTTTAGGATTGTATGGTGCAGGAAAAACAACTACCATCGCAAAATTAGGAAATTATTATCAAAAAAGAGGAAAAAAAGTTGCATTAGTTGGACTTGATGTTCATAGACCAGCTGCAAAAGAGCAATTACAACAACTTGCAGAAAAAAATAATTTAAAGGCATTTGTAGATTTTGATGAAACAGATGCAGTGAAAACATGGAAAAGATTCAAAAAAGATTTGGAAAAGTTTGATTTAATTCTTATAGATACAGCAGGAAGGCACACTTTGGATAAAGAATTAATTACAGAAATAAAGAATTTGGGAAAAGAAATCAAACCCGACGAAAATATTTTAGTTATGACTGCCGATGTTGGGCAAGCTGCGAAAAAACAAGCAAAAGAATTCCAAGATTCTTTAAAAATTTCAGGAGTAATAATTACAAGAATGGATTCTACTGCAAAAGCGGGTGGAGCTTTAACAGCTTGCACTGAGACAAAAGCTGGAGTTTATTTCATAACAACAGGTGAAAAAATAAATGATTTAGAAGAGTTTAATCCAAAATCTTTCTTATCTCGACTTTTGGGTATGGGAGATTTAGAAGCACTAATTGAAAAAGTTCGTTCAGTTACAGACGATAAAAAGCAAGATGAAATTCAAAAAAGATTGCAAGAAGGAAAACTGAGTTTAGAAGATGTTATTGAACAAGTAAAGTCAATGAATCAAATTGGAGGATTGGATAAAATAAAATCAATGATTCCGGGTTTTGGAAACGTGAAGGTAAAAGAGGGAGTTTTAGAACAAACAGAAGGAAAAATTGCGAAATGGGAACATATTATAAAATCTATGACAAAAGAAGAAAAAAATAATCCAGAAATTTTAGAAAAACAAACTTCAAGAATCACGAGAATAGCAAGAGGCACGGGAGCAAGCACTTCTGATGTTCGTTCATTATTAAAACAATACAAAATGCTTCAAGATATGATTAAGGAACAATCTAGTTTAGATATGTCAGAAGGTATGTCTCAAAGACAAATGCAAAAGTTAATGAAAAAATTTGGAAAAAAGAAGGTCATGAGATTTTAGAAAATGGTTGATTCATTAACAATTATATTCGCATTAATTTCAGGATTGGTTGGTTCTTTAATAGGTGCTATCATTAGTTCTTATTCTAGTTATAAATTTAACATAGAACTCTCCAAAAAACAATTGATCTTAAAAGAGAAAGTAAAAGAATATGAAGCTATTGAAGATAAAATTAACCAATTACACGAAATATATATCAGATTCATAGAAAAAGAAGAACATTCTAAAATAGATGAAATATTAAATACAATGGAAAGGGTTCTTGAATATTTTATAAAATTTACTCCAATTCGAGAATTATACGTTCCATCTAAAATAAGAACTTTAATTTCAAATTATTACAACTCTATAAAAGAAAACAGCAAAAAACAAAAATTCTCGGAAAAAGAAATTTTAAATTTAACAAAAGAATTTAAGAGTTATACAGATTTAATAAGGAAGGAAATAGAAAAAGAATTGGGATTAAGAAGATAAAATTAATAGAAAGATCTTTAAACAAAGAATATTTTAAACTAAAATGACAAAAACAGCACATAAAATTATTTTGGGTGATGCATTAAAAGTATTAAAGAAAATTCCTTCTGAAAGCGTAGATCTTGTTTTTGCAGATCCCCCTTATAATATGTCTAAAAAAAATGGGCTTAAATGGGCTTATAGCAAACATGTAACAATGCAACAAAAGTGGGATATGTTTTCTAAAGATGATTTTTTCAAATTTAACAGAGAATGGTTAAAAGAATGTTTTAGAATATTAAAACATGGGGGTAGTTTATGGGTATCAGGTAGTTTTCATAATATTTATCAAACAGGGTTTATCATTCAAGAATTTTTTCCCAATATTAAAATAAATAATAGTATTGTGTGGTTTAAACCAAATGCACAACCAAATATAACTTGCAGATTTTTTACAGAAAGCACAGAACATTTAATATGGGCTACAAAAAATGGAAATAATAAAAAATGGAAGTTTAATTATCAATGGACAAAAGATCAAATCTTTGATCCAATTAATCCAAAAGGAAAACAATCAAGAAATGTTTGGAGCATTCCTTTAACACCAAAAAAAGAAAAATGGGCAGGAGAACATCCAACTCAAAAACCATTCGAATTATTAAGAAGGATAATTCTTTCGTGCACAGATGAAGGAGATTTAGTTTTAGATCCCTTTGTTGGTTCTGGAACCACTTCTGCAGTTGCTAAATATTATGGTAGAAATTCGATAGGTATAGAATTAAATCCTGATTATATTGAAGTTATTAAAAAAAGATTGAGTGAAAAACAAAAAACTCTTAATGATATTAAAACAGAAATATTCTTTGAAAAATTTAAAGATTAATTCTTGGGAATCGGCAACCCCAAAAATTCAAAAGGTAAAACTTCAAAAAAATAATGGCAACTTACTGACTTAATATACTCTAAAACATCTTTATAAGAAGTATTTTTAAACCAATCATTTAAGATATAAACATATTCTACTTTAATTCCAAAATTTTTTAAAAGTTTTTGATATTGTTTTTTCTTAAAATCACAAGTTTGTAATTTTTCATCAACAGATCCTGCGACTTCTTGAAATTTCATCTCAATAATAAACAAGGTTTTATTTTTTAAAATAAAAATTGTTTCATCTGGTAAAAGCTTTTTTGAAATTATTCTTGATGAATCAATTTTAAGTGAAGTTAAGAATTTTGAATAAAAGTCATTCTTTTTATACATCTTTGCTACTAATTCATTTTGAAAATAAAGATTTCCTTCCTTAACAGTATAATCTTTAAATTTAGTAAAAGCTTCCCTTAAATCTATTCTACTTTCAAATTTTAATCCGGTTTTAGTTCTAAAACCTCCAATTCCACCCTTAATCATAAAAAATAATGATCTTAATTATATTTAAAAGGATCCATAAATAATTTTCTTAGAGGGGGTAGTCAGGGGGAATTTTAAATTTCTCCTTCAAAACTCCAGCACAACAAATTTTAAAAACCTGTTAAATAAAATAATAACATGAGTGTCTTTTCAACAACAAACGCTTCTATACTAACTGTAGTAGTGGGTATGCTTGGAATAGTTTTAGGTACTTTCCTAAGTCCCTATTTAAATAACAGATTAAATATTCATTCTAGAAGAAAGGAACTTTTCTTTAATAAAAGATTAGAATATTTTGAAGAAATTGCAAAAAATATGGAAAGCAATATTAAAATGTATAATAACCATCTTAGTCAATTTAGAATTACTAAGAATAAAAAAGAACTAAATAGAATTTTAGGAAGATTAAAAGAAGAAAGAAAAAAATTTCACGTTTCTGCAAGCCCACTTTATTTTGATACAAGAAAACTCTCTAAAAGAATAATTATTTTTATAAATTTTGAAAAGAGAATTTTTTTCGACATCAATCAATTATCCAAAAGCAGAGATTTTAATGAGAAGATAGTTAATGATATAGAATTAAATTTAGAGAGATTAAAAAAAGCAGGAACAGAAGTAATTCATCAGATAAAAAAAGAAATTTATCGTACAAATTAAGATATTTAAATCAAAAAAAACTCTAAATTAAATGAAAAATAAAAAATATCTTTTTATTTTGGTATTATTTTTGTTAGCTTTAATTAGTTCTGCGATTCTTGTATTTGTTCCGATAGAAAAAACCTGTGGTTCAACAAAAACAACTTGCTACACAATACAAACTTCTCAATATGAAAAAACACTTGGAGTAAAAAATAGTTATATTGGTTTAGTTTCTTTTGCAATTTTATTTTTAATTACAGTTTTACATTTATTAAATCCAAGAAAACATACGAAAAGAATTTTAATTACAGGGATCCTTATAGGTTCATTATTTGCAGTTTATTTTCTTTACTTACAAATCTTTGTGATCGACGCATTTTGCAAATATTGCATGGTCATAGACATTGGAATTTTAATAAATCTTATAATAATTCTTTTTTGGAGAGAGAAATGAAAAAATTAATTGCATCTGGAGCAGAAGCTAAAATTTATTTAGACAATTCGGAAAAGGTTGGAAATAAAATTAGGGGTGGTCAGAGGGGGAACGAAGTGCTGGTGGGCTGGGCTTTTGTAATAAAACAAAGAATATCAAAACATTATAGAATTTCAGAATTAGATGATAAAATGAGAAAACAAAGAACAAAAGCAGAGGTTAAAATTTTGGAAAAATTAAAAAAAGTGATTTCTGCCCCAGATGTTCAAAAAGCTTCAGAATATGAAATTCAAATGAGTTTTATTGACGGAAAAAAACTTTCACAAGAATTAAATGATCTTTCTTTAAAAAAACAAAAAGAAATTATGAAAGAAATTGGAAAATCTGTAGCAAAAATGCATGAAGTAGGAATTATTCATGGAGATTTGACAACTTCAAATATGATCTCCAAAAATAAAGAGATATTTTTAATAGACTTTGGATTAGGATTTCAAAATGGAAAAATAGAAGACAAGGGAGTTGATATTCATTTGTTAAAACAAGCTTTAGAAGCCAAACATTTTGAAAATTGGAAGATTTTATTCGCAGAATTTGAAAAAGCTTACAAAAAAACAAATAAAAAAGATTCGAAAAAAATTTTTGAAAGATTAAATGCAATTGAAAGAAGAGGCAGGTATAAAAATCAATAGAAAAGACTTAAAAACAAGTTAATTTTCTAAATTTTAAAGCCCTATAGTATAGTGGTCAAGTATGCAGCCCTTTGGAGGCTGAGACCCAGGTTCGAATCCTGGTAGGGCTATTCTATTTTCTTTTTAAATATTAACTGCAACTTAAAAATAATTAATTATTACATTAACTCAATAATAATATCTTCCAATCACCCCCACCCAATACTCGATAATAGATATAAATAAAATTGAATTTAAAGAAACATGGAAAAAGCATATCTCAAATGTGCTAAAAAAGAGGGGGAAGAATTTATTGATGAATATGTTGTTAAGATTGAATTGTTTGACGGGGGATTTGATTCTGGAGTTTTGAGAAAAGAGCATTTTAATAAAAAGGGTGATTTGAAAGTAAGCGTTGTAGAAGATCATGGCGAGAAAGCTTTGGTAATCTTGCCAAAAAAATTGAGTAAAAAAGACGCAATTTGGGTTAAAACAGAAAACTTGTCCAATTAGTGTTTAAAAACAGAATCATAAAAGATCTCTCTATTAATGTCCTGCCTTTCTGGATTTAGCTTTTTGAAAAAATCAAAAAAAGTGAAAGAGGAATATTTTTCTCCAGTTAAAACAGTAGCGAGTTTTTTATATTCAACAGAACCTTTTGATCTCGGATTATTTAAATTATAAGGCAAAAATTCATTTATAGATTTAGAAAAACGAAAATCATGTGGGATTACAGCCATAACAGGTAAATCAATAGTTCTTTCAATATGGTCTAAACTAATTTCAAAATTTTTATTATAAACTTTATTTAAAATCAAACCGATTATAGGGGTCCCTCTTTCTTTTGCAACTTTTACTGCTTTTAAAGTATTACTTAAAGTAGGATAATCTGGAGTAGTCACAACTAAAAGTTCGTCAGCAGCTAAAATAACAGATAAAGTTTCTTCATTTAAAGAGGGAGAAGAATCTAAAATAATAAAATCATATTTATCTTTAACAAATTTTAAATGATCTTTTAATTTTAATGGATTTATTAATGGTTCCTTGAAAACAGATGCAGGAATAACGTCGAAATAATCTAAATAATGAATTGAATCTTGAATATTTAAGGTATTGTTCAAAACGTGATGAATTGTCTTTCGGGGTTCAATTAAATTAAGATGTATCCCTAAATTAGGAGCAGAATAATTACAATCAACAATTAAAATTTTTTTTCCGAGTTCAGATAAACATGAACCAAGTGAAATTACACTCGAGGTTTTGCCAACCCCCCCTTTTAAACTCAGAATACCTAAAATTTTACCCATCATTTAAAAAGAATAGAAGAATTTAAATAACTTACTTTGTAGTCACTTAACATAAATAAATCAAGAACGCAAGCTTTAAAAAAACCCTTTGCAACCTATTAAGATGCCAAAAAAAACAAAAACCGAAAACAAGAAAATAACACAAGAAGAATACGAAAAAAAAGTTATAGAATTAGCAGATAAAGGATTAACTGCCGAGAAAATAGGAGAAACTTTAAAAAAAGATGGAATACATTCAAAAGAATATAACAAAAAAATTTCTCAAATATTAGGAAAAAAATACATTAATCCAGATTTAAAAAATGTAGAAGAAAAATTAAAAAAAATAGAAGAACATATTAAAAAAAATAAACAAGATAAAAGGGCTATAAGAGAAAAAGATAGGGTATTTGCCCAATTATCAAAATCAAAAAAATATTTCAAAATCTCCCTTAAATAAAATATTTTCTCTTAAAATGATAAAAGAAGGTGACTTACTAAATAGTGAATTAGAAAATCTGGCAAAGGATTTCTTGGAACAAATTAAAGAAAATGAAATTGAGATAATTAGTCATTTTGATACTGATGGAATAACTTCTGCAGCAATTATAATTCAAACTCTTAAAGGATTGGATAAAAAGTTTGGAATAAAAATTATAAAAAGTTTAGAGAAAGATTTTATCTTTAATCTTCCAAAAAATAAATTAATATTTTTCTTAGATTTAGCTTCAGCGAGTTTAGAGCACATTAAAGAAGCAAATTTAAAACAAGTTTTTATTTTAGACCACCATGAAATAAAAGGGATAATTCCTGAAAATGTTAAAATTGTTAACCCAGAATTATTCCAAGGCTCAAAATTAAGTTCATCTGGATTGACTTATTTATTTTCAAAAAAAATAAATGAAGAAAATAAAAAACTAATAAAATTAGCTGTATTGGGGATGATAGGAGATGCCTTAGAAGAAAAAATAGTTGAATTTTTTGAAAAAGATTTAGTTGATCAAGAGATAATTAATAAAAAAGGAATTTTAATTTATCCTTCAACAAGACCAATAAATAAAGTATTGGAATTCTGTTCAGATCCATTAATTCCAGGAGTAACTGGAAATTATGAAGGAATTCTTGAAATTTTAAGAGAAAGTGGAATAAATCCAATAAATGGAAAATACAAAAATTTGATAGATTTAAATGAAGAAGAAATGAAAAATTTAGCAACAAATATTATGTTAAGAAATCCAAAAGTAAAAAACAAAAAATTATTAGGAGATATTTTCTTGTTAAAATTTTTCGGAAAACTTGAAGATGCAAGGGAAATGAGTGCAAAAATAAATGCTTGCTCAAGATTCGGTGAAAGTGAAACTGCAATAAGACTTTGTTTAGAATCTCAGAATGCCAGACAAAAAGTAGATGAAATTCACGCAAAGTATAAACAGTTATTATTAAATGGATTAAAAAAAGTAACTGCCATGCAAAAAATAGAAGGAAAAGGGTTTGCGATTATTAATGCAGACAAAGAAATAAAAGATACCATGATCGGAACAATAACAAGTATTCTCTCTTATTCCTCAATATATGAAGAAGAAACCATAATAATTGGACTTGCAAAATACGATAATAAAATAAAGGTTTCCGCAAGAATAGTTGGAGATAAAGGAAGAAACACGCGACAAATATTAGAAGAGGTTGTAAGAATAACTGGAGGAGAAGTCGGAGGCCATGAATTTGCATCTGGTTGTATTATCTCTCAAGAAAAAGAAAAAGAATTACAAGTTATAAAAATATAATCAAAACCCTTAAAAACAACACACTTATTCTAATTTAATGGAACTGGAAATAGGAGACATCGTATTATGTACTGTAGAAAAAATAGAAGGAACAACCGTATTTGTGAATATTGAAGAAACAAACAAACAGGGATGTATTGTTTTGAGTGAAATTGCCCCGGGAAGAATCAGGAACTTAAGAGATTACGTTGTTCCAAAAAAATTAATAGTTTGCAAGATTCTTAAAATAAAAGGAAATACTATTGAACTTTCGCTTAGAAGAGTTAGTCAAAAAGAACAAAAAGAAGCAAAAGAGAAATATAACCAAGAAAGAAGTTATAAAAGTATTTTAAAAAGTGTATTAAAAGAAAAAACAGAGGAAATATTAGAAAAAATAATAAAAAAAGATAATTTATCGAATTTCTTCGAAAAATCAAAAGAAAATTCAAAAGAATTAGAAGAAGTAGTTGGAAAAGAAATTGCAAATAAAATTTTAGAAATTTTAAACTCACAAAAAATAAAAAAATCAATTGTTAAAAAAGAAATAAATTTTCATACAATTGATCCAAATGGATTAGACAAGATAAAACAAATATTGGAGAAAATAAAAGAAGCAGAAATTAAATATATTTCAGCAGGAAAATATTCTATAAAAATAGAATCCAGAGATTTAAAAAAAGCAGATAATAAATTGAGAGAAATTATAGAAAACTTGACTAAAATTCTAAAAGAAAATTCAATAGTTCTTGAACAAAAATAAACCACTTTTAAGGATATATAAAGGTTTAAATAAGAATAAATACTTCAAAAATTATGGAAAAAGAATATTTTAGAGTAATACTTATCGGAGTAATATTTGATCCAAAAAAAAGAAAAATTTTAGTTGGAAAAAATTTTGGCGATAAAGATTTTAGCTTTTTAGAAGGATTACTAAATCAAAATGAAGAATTAGATGTTTGTTTAAAAAGAGTTACAAAAGAAAAAACAGGTTATAAAGTACATAATTTAGGTTCAATTTACGCAAAAAATGCTATTAAAGGAAAAGAAGAAATTTTAGAACTCTATTTTTTATGTGAAGCTACTGAAGGAAAAGAAAAACCAGGACAAAAAGTAGAAAAACTAGAATGGATTAAACCATCTCAAGTTGAAAAAACAATAAATCAAAAATTACCAACAAGATTAAGAGAGTATATTTTTGGTTTGGAATAATTCTATGAAACTCAAAAAATGCGAAATTTGTAAGAGTTATACTTTAAATGAGAATTGTTCAAAGTGCAATTCAAAAACAAAAGATGCCCATTATAAATTTATTCATATTCGCGGAATAAGAGAAAAAGAGATATATTCTACACCACAATAATTTTTATAAATAATCAAATTATGAAATAAAATGGGAAAAACAAAGATAGTATACAAAAAAACATACGAGGGGGATGGCGCAACTGAATTAGATATAGAAGATTGCATTGATAAATATTTAAAAGAAGAATATTTCACATTCCCTGATGCGCTTCTTTCATACTTTGGACCTACAGAAAACGGAAATAATGGACTATTTAAAATAATCTCTTCTATATTAGTAGATCACAATAATCCGAAAAGATATACAAGAAATTTAGAAATTGAAATTATTCCTCAACATAATCATTTACCTTTTGTATTAAAGGATGAATTAGAGAAAAGAGGATTCAAAAAATTAAAATAATTTCTTCTGTTTCTCAAAACTTTCATCTAATAAAGCTTCGCCATAAACTCCATCATAACCTGGCTTAACTTTTATTTTTCCGTCACGATTCTTTAAAATTAATTCAACTAATTTTACATCAAAACCTTTTGTTATCATTTCTTCTCTATTAATTTTTAATAGAACGTTAAATTCGTTTTCAAATTCTTTTATAAAATTATTATAAATTTGCCAAACTTTTACAGACTCTGGTTTAGAATTTAAAAATAAAGCAATTATTTCAGAAAGAGGAAGAACATTATAATAAAATTTCGAAAGTTTGTGCTTAAAACCCAACGGAAAATTTGCGAGTTCTTCAACACGATTATCGACGCCAATAGTCAATTCTTTTTTACAAATTGGGCAAATACCATTTAACTCTTTTGTTTTATTAGAATCACAAGAAAAATTACATAATCTGTGTCCATCCCAGTGATATTTTCCATATGCTGGTTCAACTTCAATTGTTCCAATAAAATTATTTTTTCTTATTTGTTCAATAATTTCAAAATAAGAATCTGTTTTATTAAAAATAGTTGCTTCTCTTCCTAACCTCCATGGCCAAAAACTATGTGCATCGGAAAAACTCACAATTGATTTATTTTCCAATTCTTTAATTCTCCAATTCATTGCCGGATCGCTTGAAATTCCTGTTTCAATTGCATGAATATTTTCAATTTGTTCTCCAAAACATTCTTTTAAACTATCAAAACCAGACATACTTCCAAAAACTCCAAACCAAGGAGTCCAAATATGTGCAGGAATAATCTCAATTGCCTTAGAAATATCCATCATGTCTTTAACAAATTTTTCTCCAGAAATTTTAAAAATTGGCCTTCCATCATAATCCCTTCTCCCAATTTTATCAAAATAAGAATTTATCTCTTCTGCAATTTTTATCGAAGGAACTAAAATTACAAGGTGTATTCGTCTTCCTTTTCCTTGAGTATAAATTAAAGAAACTTCCCCGCTGATTATAAATGGAAAATCTTCATAATAATAAAACCCATTCCCATTATGTTTTAATTTTTTAATTTCTTCAATCCACTTTGGATGGGTAAAATCCCCTGTTCCAAGTAAATTTAATCCTTTTATTTTTGCCCATTTTACTAAATTTTCAAAATTTAAATCTTTTGAACAAGCTCTTGAATAACTTGAATGAATATGCAAATCCGCAAATAATTTTTCAGCCATAAAAAAGAAAGAATAAAACCACTTAAATAATTATCCCCAAAACAAAAATTTATAAACATTATTAGAAATAAATTAAAATGGAAAAAACACTTGTCTTAATTAAACCTGACGCAATGGTAAAAAAATTAGCAGGCAATATTATAAGTGAATTATATAATTCTAAACTAAAGATGGTTGGACTAAAATTAGTAAATGTAAAGAGGGAATTAGCAGAACAACATTATATCGAACACAAATCAAAACCATTTTATAACGATTTAATAAAACACATTACTGGAGAGTTGCATAATGATGAAAGTGTTATTGCAATAGTCTACGAAGGTGGAAATGCAGTGGAAATAATTAGGAAATTAGTTGGAAAAACAAACCCAGATGAAGCGGATCCCTGGACCATTCGAGGGAAATATGGAAAAATACACACAAAAACAAATTGTCATGAAACAGTAATTCATGCTTCAGATTCTCAACAATCCGCAGAAAGAGAAATCAAACTTTGGTTCAAAAAAAATGAACTAATAGAATGACTAAATTAATCCTCTTTCAGAAAGCAATTGAAGGTATTTATTGTATAATTCTCTTTTTTTATCGTTTTGGTCATTCATAGTAAGAATTAATTTATGCCCCCGCATATCCATATACTCTTGTGAAAGATAACAAGTTTCAATAATTTTTCTCCCACAATTCCCATTACCATTCAAATGAGTTTTGTCTTCTGAAATCATTTTACAAGTCTTGTAAAAATTTATACTTTTTTTAGAATCAACTAATAATTCAAGACTAGAAGACCCATCTAATTTAAACACATTTAAGAGATCTCCTTCAGAACAATCGTAAAAATCTCCAAATTGTTTTACGGATTTTACATTTTTTCTATTAATCATTTTATTTGTGAAATTCCACGCTTTTTAAAGTTTTTTATTTTTTAAGAATTCAAAAAAACATTTTATCTTTCCAACTTACTAATCTTTTTCTGATTAAGCAGAGGGTTATTTAAATCGGCTGTATAAATTACTCCTTCTCTATCAATCCACAGAGTTTCATTTGACTTAAGTGGAAGAGGATAAATCTTTGTGTCAAGTTTCTTAATTTTGTTTTGTCTTAAAAGATCATCTATAAATTTTTGATTAAAAGAATTATTTCCTTTTCCCCAGTAATATTTTATTTCTTGCAAATTTCTATCTTTAATAGTATAAAAAAATAATTGATTCAAATCATCTTCGAAGATTTTTGGAACAATAATGTGTGTTACAAAATAATTTTGCTCGCTTGTCATTTTAATTTCTTCACAGCAACTTGATTTTCGTTTTCTTCTTCAAAAAGATATTTTCTATCAATACAAATTCTCTTAATTATTGGATTGTCAACACGAACAATCAAATTATTAAAATCCAATTTATCTGCAACTTTTTCATGGAATATAACTATTTTCTCCAAATCTTCAAAATCATTATTTTGTTCTTTTCTTTGGCCATAATCAAACATAACTTTTGAAGAAATTAAATTATATCCAAAAATATCATTGCCTTCTACAAATAAAATATATGACAAATTTTCTCCATTATTATCAATAGTTATATGTAAACCTTCATGATAAATCTGAAATTTTTTAAAATCAAAATAACAAGAATCTTTAGACAAATTTTCTATTTTTTTTGAATAATCTTTTATATTTTTCATTTTACTCTTTATCCCTCAATCCACCTGTAGTTACAAAATAAACAGCTTCGTTATCAGGAAGATTTGGACTATCAATCAATTTTGCAACACGCGAACCTTGTTTTCCTCTTCTTAAATAAATTCTGTAAGTTGAAGCATGCCCAACAATATTTCCACCAATCGCAGTTGTGGGGTCTCCAAACATTTGCGCTGGATTTGCCATAACCTGATTTGTAACGTAAACAGCAATGTTGTAAGTTTCAGCAAGTTTCATTAAATCATGCATATAACGATTCAATTTCTGTTGCCTGTCTGCTAATTGTCCTCTTCCAGAATATTCTGCTCTAAAATGTGCTGTCAAAGAATCAATAACCATTAATTTAATTGGTTCACCTGATTTTATCATTTCACTTATTTTTTCTAGCAAAAGCATTTGATGATCTGAGTTAAAAGCTCTTGCAACTAAAATATTTTTCAGAACATTTTCAGAGTCTAAACCCAAACCATCAGCCATTTGCTTCACTCTTTCTGGTCTAAAAGTTCCTTCAGTATCAATAAAAATTGCTTTTCCACTAACACCCCCCATTTCTTCAGGAAGTTGTACATTAACAGTCAAAGACAACCCCAATTGAGTCTTTCCAGAACCAAAAGCACCATAAGCTTCTGTAATTGCTCTAGATTCAATTCCTCTTCCACCCAGAAGTCCATCTAAATTTTTGCTTCCAGTAGTTATATGATGAACATTAGATCTTTTTTTTGCAAATTCAAGACCATCAACAAAACCTAAATCAAGCATAGTTCTAGCAGCTTGAATAGCTTTTCTTGCAACAGCAGGGCTTACACCAGCAGCATCGCCGATTGTAGCAGGACTTGCAACAGCTAAAGACATTAAATCTAAAATTCCAGCAGATTCAAGTTTAGCAGCAACAGCAGGCCCAATACCAGGCAAATCAGTTAGTTCAGGTTCTTTTTTTTCTTTTTTAGATTTTTTTTCTTTCTGATCTTCTTCAATTTCTTCTTCGTCTTTATCTTTTTTTGTCATTTAATCTCCTTCGTCTTTTAATAGACTATTTTTAAATTCTTGAGCAATTTTTTCTAATTTTTCAGAATAAACTGTTTTGCCTCTTCCGCTAAAAGGAAGACAACCAATAATTTTACCTTCATTAGTCCACACAATAGAATGTTGCTCTAATTTTTTAAACATATCAAAAATCTCTGAAGGAGTATAAAATCCTTTTCTTTCAAAATCAACAGGAAAAACACCTTCACCCGTTTCATATGGGCATTTATTTAAATAAGGACAATTATTACCTTTCCCGTATAAACAATCTTCCATTTTATTCTTAGAAATTCCCAGTTTATAAGCTTTATAGCACTACAAAATATAAGTTACAAAATATGAATAAACAGAGATTAAGAAATAAAATTAATTAAAAATTATTCCAAACTAACAATTAATTTATCCAAATCAGGTTCTTCCACTTTATCCACTATAAATTCTAAATTATCAAAATAAGTATTTTTTCTAACAGAACCAGAAAGTATAACTTCTCTTCCTAAATTATTTTCTTTTTGTTGTTCAAATAAGGGTTGATTTTCCAAATCATTAAATCCAAGTCCTTTTATAACTTCATGAAATAAAACAGCACGAATATTTTCAGTTCCATCATCAATAACTATATTTAAAATCCCTCTTTTTTCAATCTCTGCACCACTATCTCTTTCTTCTTGAGTTATTTTTCTTCCTGTTTTTTTATTTACTTCAAAAAATCTTGGATCAAAAAGTTGAACAATAAATGCTCGAACTTTTACAGATTCTCCTAACTTAAACGAATCAATTTTTTTCTCTCTAATTATTCTTTCTGTTTTAACTTCTTCTAAAAGATCTCCTGAAACTTTTAATTCTGAAAAACTCCCTAAATGAATCTCATTATCTCTCATACTTCCACCAAAAAGTTCCACAACAGAACCTTCGAAGATATCTCCTTTTTCAATTAATTCAATATGATGAGTATCCCATAAAACAACTTTAATATTTGAAGTTTCATCGGCCAAAAGAAGATTTGCAACTTTTCCTTCATCACCATTTTTTGTTCTAAATGTTCTAACTGGAGATAAATTCACAACTTTCCCAAGAACACTAACTTTTCTCATTCCAGGTAATAATTCATTAATTTTCAATCTTTCATTATCAAAAGATATTCCTAACTCTGCAGCAATTATTTGTAAAGAACCTTCTCGACTGATTAATCCAGAAAGTTTTTCCCTTTTCAACTCCACCTTCAATTCAATATCTTCTACACTTAATCCAGAAGATTTAGAAATTCTCTCGACCATTTTTTCATAATTTCCATTCATAACACTCCCAAGAATAATATATTTTTAAGCATTGCTGTGCTCAACAACAAGTTTATAAACTAAATCAATTAACCTAAAACATGG
>Ga0172369_10003130_pt1 | contig 21994 bp, 21 predicted proteins | sample LakKiv25m_FD_114539 | JGI IMG/M metagenome (GOLD analysis project Ga0172369, IMG submission 114539) | Freshwater microbial communities from Kabuno Bay, South-Kivu, Congo - kab_022012_11.25m | ecosystem: Environmental > Aquatic > Freshwater > Lake | place: Democratic Republic of the Congo...
CCCAGGCTTCAGGAGCCTTGATAGAGCGTCCCGCGGCACCGTCGGCTTCGATAATGGTACAATCTGCAAGGTCTCGGAATCTCAAAATGGTTTCCGCATCTACGCCTTTGAGCTTTCCCGAAACTGGATCAATCTTGCGGCCTATTGTGACATGCCCCAGGTCCAGCAAAGCAGGGGCGACGTTTGACAAGGTATCGTCAATAGCTGTGAGAACGGTAAGGGGGGACTGGTTAGGATCTGGCGCGAAGATTTGAGTGCTCGTAGTTGTAATGACCTTTTTGCCCGCTTCAACAAACTTGCGAGCCAGCGAAAACATCAGCGTTGTTTTGCCTCCGGCGCCGGTTATGGCTACGGTCTTGGCGTGCTGTAACAAAGTAAGAAAGTCTAGCCGTCTATGGTTATACATCGAAACCCCACTCCCTAATCATCTGACTTCCTTGATGCCGTAGTGTTACAATGTTAAAACCTTGGTCTTGCCCTGAGAATAATCTGGCGTCTGGTATTCGTAAAGCTCTTTTCCTGTCGCCTCACAACGCTGGGGCAAGAACAGGGGCAGCGTCGTTGTAAAGCAAGGGAGCATTACTATATCTAATGAGAGACCTTGAACGACTTCGAAGAGATGCGGTGGATATTTTCTTGGCTTGCGTGAAGGCTGCTGATCCTGAGCAGGCTGTCAAGAGGAGCCTCAGCATTGAGGGCAGCGTGCTTCGTTTCGGTAAAAATGACTTTATAGACATCTCTCGCTTCACCCGCATTGTCGTGCTTGGCGCCGGAAAGGCTTCCGCGGCTATGGCGAGAGGTCTGGAAATGGTTCTTGGCAAAAGGCTGTCAGGCGGCCTCGTGGTAGTGAAGCACGGCCATGGTTTAACTCTAAAGTGTGTCGATATCGCAGAGAGTGGTCACCCCACACCTACAAAGGAAGGAGAAGCAGCGGTTTCTCGAATATTGGAAATAGTTGAGTCTTTGGGCGTACAAGACCTGGTATTAGGGTGTTTTTCAGGGGGAGGCTCTGCTCTGTTGAGCCTGCCGGTTGCAGGAATAACGCTTCAAGACAAGATTGATATGACAGACAAGCTGCTTTCGTCAGGGGCTGATATTTTTGAGATAAACGCCGTTCGAAAACATATTTCTCAGGTTAAAGGCGGTCAGTTACTGAGATACATCTATCCAGCCACCGTTATCAACTTGATGCTCTCAGATGTAATCGGGGATGATCCAAGTACCATCGCTTCAGGACCCTTAGCCCCCGATGGAACGACCTTCGCCGATGCTTGGGAAGTCTTGGAGAAATATCAGCTTCTTGACTGTGCGCCGGCTTCTATCGTAGAGCGTCTGTTCAGAGGGTTAAAGGGTCAAGAAAAAGAAACGCCGAAGCAGGACAACCCTATTTTTGAACACGCCCATCACCTTATCGTAGGCAGCAATATTCTCTCATTAAAGGCTGGAGCACGGGCAGCTCAGAAGCTGGGGTATCGTACGCTGATCTTATCTTCCACAGTGCGTGGAGAAACAACCCAAGCGGCCGAGTTCCACGCATACGTTGCTGAGGAAATACGATCCTCAGAGAATCCTATACCGCCACCGGCCTGTGTTTTAAGCGGAGGAGAGACAACGGTGAAAGTTCGTGGCGTCGGCTTAGGCGGTAGGAATCAGCACTTCGTGCTTGCCTTAGCGGACGAAGCATCTCGAATCGAGGGTTGTGTATTCTTGAGCGCGGGGACGGACGGTACAGACGGCCCCACGGACGCGGCCGGAGCCATCGTTGACAGTAAGACTTTGAGCAGATCAGCTACACTGGGATTAAGCCCGAAAAAATACCTTGCCGACCACGACTCCTATCACTTTTTCCAGGAGCTTGACGATCTTGTCAAAACAGGTCCGACTCTCACGAATGTAATGGACATACATATCGTCCTAGTGGGATGATTGAGTTTGACAAAGTATTTCCCCAACAATCCTTCAGACCGAACTCTTTCAGCCAAGTTGTGACAGGAAAGCGCATTTGGAATGCGGATCATCCTTTCCTACGTTGTATGTCAATCTTTTCCTACTTCTTTTGTCTCCGCCCCTTCTTCATGACCCGCACAAACACAGCTTGAATAACCTGATTGGTGGTCAATCGTACTCATGCTGATGTGGGAATTGAGTTTTTCGTATAAAGCAATTTGATCTCTTATAGACATCCTAACGCGCACGCTTTTCTGGGAACCGCTTCGGCAGGCCTTGCACCTATTCTCAGAACATTGTAGGCACATCTTGCAGTCTGCACAGCGACTCTTGCCACACGGTTTATCGACTGAAATTGATTGCATGACACCACCCAGTAATGATAATCCTTCAAGAAATTGTGTTCATAGTGTTCTTGATCAGCTTTACTGAACATCAGGAGACTCTTCGATGACTCAAAATGCCTTGGAGGAAACCAATTGTCCATCTCTGAATCTTGTCGGCCGCGGAAAAGTCAGGGATATCTACGAAGTTGACAAAAAGCTCCTTATCGTTTCCACGGACAGGATTTCCGCGTTTGATGTGATAATGCCTAATGCTATACCCTCAAAGGGGACGGTATTGAATAACTTAAGCATTTTTTGGCTCAAAAAAACAAGCCATCTGGTACGAAACCATTTTATTACAGCCGACGTCAAAGAGTATCCGGCCCCGACTCGCCAGTATGACGACCAAATCCGCGGACGTAGCATGTTGGTGGGCAGAGCTAAGGTTTTCCCTATTGAATGCGTGGCCAGAGGCTACTTAATCGGCAGCGGCTGGAAAGATTACCAAGAAACCGGTAGTGTTAGCGGCATCCCGCTTCCTTCCGGATTGAAGCTGGCCGATAAGCTGCCAGAACCCATCTTTACGCCTTCCACTAAGGCCCAATTAGGCAACCACGACGAAAACATCTCATTCTCCAAAGTGAAAGACATGTTCGGCGAATCAATGGCTAGTTGGCTTCGTGACAAGACAATCGAATTATACCTTTTTGGATCAGCATGGGCATTGGAAAGGGGGATTATTATTGCCGATACAAAATTCGAGTTCGGTCTGATTGACGACGAGCCATGTCTTGTTGACGAGCTCCTTACACCAGATTCATCGCGTTTTTGGCCCGTTTCCAATTATCAACCCGGAATTTCCCCGCCATCCCTCGATAAACAATTCGTAAGGGATTATCTCGAGACCCTACATTGGGACAAGAAGCCGCCTGCTCCCTGGTTGCCAGATGAAATTATTGGGAAAACTAGCGAAAAGTATCTCGATATCTACAAAATCCTCACTGGGGAATCTTTGGAGGATCAGCAGGCTTAGTAGCCATAAATTGAGCGCTTACTGTTATCTTCTCCGCCTTATATTTTGCAGATTTTTAGCAATACAGCGTAGCTCTGCGGCTATAGTGGCTTATGAATGAACGAAGATCACGGCCTTGACATTCAACGTGTTCCATTAGAGATTAGCCCCGTCCGTAGGCAGGGAACCATACTTCGTGCCTCGTCCTGACTTACTGAGGGAGGTGTGACGTGTACAAGAGCACCAAGTTCATCTTTATTACAGGCGGTGTGCTTTCGTCTCTGGGGAAGGGACTCTGCGCTGCGAGCATTGGCGCATTGATGGAGTGTAGAGGACTCACTGTAACCCTCCTGAAAATGGATCCCTACATCAACGTTGACCCAGGCACGATGAACCCTTTTCAGCACGGAGAGGTTTTTGTCACAGACGATGGAGCCGAAACCGACCTGGATTTGGGACATTATGAACGCTTTACTCACGCAGTTCTGAGACAAAAGAATAATTTCACGACGGGACAGATATATGACTCCGTCATTCAGAAGGAGCGTCGTGGGGAATACTTAGGAGCTACAGTTCAAGTTATTCCCCATATCACGGACGAGATAAAACGAAAAATATGCGAACTGGGTAACGGAGTGGATGTTGCCATAGTAGAAGTTGGGGGAACGGTCGGTGACATCGAAAGTCTGCCTTTTCTAGAGGCAATTCGTCAACTACGCGCTGACCTAGGTCCTCAGAATGTGCTCTACGTTCATCTGACGCTGCTTCCCTACGTGAAGGCATCGGGAGAAGTGAAAACTAAACCCACTCAGCACAGCGTTAAAGCATTGCGGGAAGTTGGAATACAGCCGGACATACTCATTTGTCGTACAGAAAAAAAGATATCTCGGGACGTTAAAGAGAAGATTGCTCTCTTCTGCAATGTTAGACCCGAGGAGGTCATCGCAGCGGAAGATGTTGAGTGCATTTACGAGGTTCCGCTTAACTTGCACCAGGAAGGATTAGATCAAAAGGTTGTGGAATTGCTGAATATCTGGACACGGGCGCCGCGTCTTGATGAATGGCAGGCGTTCATCGAGGACGTAAGGTCTCTGCACTACGAGGTGACCATCGGAATCGTAGGAAAGTACGTAGATCTAAAAGAATCTTACAAAAGCCTTAACGAAGCATTGTTTGCGGGGGGCGTGAACAACGACTCACGCGTCAATCTCAAATTTATAGACTCAGAACAACTTGAACGCGAAGGGGCGACGGATCAGTTTGATGATGTCCACGGGATTCTGGTACCTGGCGGTTTTGGTTCGAGAGGGGTGGAGGGCAAGATACAGGCTGTGCGATACGCCAGAGAAAATAAGATGCCTTTCTTCGGTATTTGTTTAGGCATGCAGATGGCTGTCGTTGAATTTGCGCGTAATGTGTGCGGTATGACCGGCTCTAATTCAACTGAGTTTGATCCCAACACCCGCTATCCGGTTATCCATTTGATGGACGAACAGAAGACTGTAACAGATAAGGGGGGGACGATGCGGCTTGGCGCGTATGAATGCGTCATCATGCCTGACAGCCTTTGCCAAAAAATCTACGGGCAGGAAGTGGTTGGGGAAAGGCATCGACATCGATATGAGCTGAATCAGACATTTCGTGAAGCGCTTGAGGAAAAAGGGCTTCGTCCCGGTGGCTTGTCTCCTGACGGTAGGCTTGTAGAGATCGTTGAATACAAGGATCATCCCTGGTTCATAGGATGCCAGTTTCATCCGGAGTTCAAGTCCCGGCCTATGAATCCTCACCCGCTGTTTTCCTCATACATTAGGGCCTGTCTCGAATATAAGATCCGGCTTGAGCAGGAAGCTACAAACCCGGGGGAAGGTTCAACCCAAACATTATAGTGTTTCTGTCAGCAACGCGCTGGCCCTTTATTATTTTTCAGAATTCAGATTGCTAAGAATAAATGCCTAATCGGAGGCATCTCCTTGCCTCGCGCCTCATCACTTCAGGTTGAGAAGAATTGTCATCGAACAGGAATAGAGTGTGAAGAACAGTATGTATGTCTTGTCTGTTGTTCCCTTGGACAGTTATGATAATGATGTAGGGGACATCTGATGGCATGGGGAACCTTATAGGAGGACGAAGTGACGAGTAATTCTTATCAAAACCCTCTATCTGATTCTGACTATGAAAGTCTTGTATCAAGCGGTTCGCTGTTTTTTATTGCGGGTCCATGCGTGATTGAGAGCGAAGGAATGACTAGTGATATAGCCGCAGAGATTGCTCGCATTCGAGATCGTTATTCCGTGAACATCATTTTTAAGGCGTCTTTCGACAAGGCTAACCGAACCTCTATCGACTCATATCGCGGTCCCGGGTTGGAGGCCGGACTGAAGATTCTTGCTGGTATAAGAAGCAAGACTGGCGTGCCGGTCATGTCCGACATTCATACCCCGGATCAGGCAGATGCCGCAGGCAACGTCCTGGATGTAATTCAAATACCCGCTTTCTTGAGCAGGCAAACAGACCTGCTGGTAGCTGCAGGCCGAACGAACAGATGGATTAACATCAAGAAAGGACAGTTTCAGTCCCCAGAGGATGTGCAATACTCCATTGATAAGGTAAGAAGCGCCGGCAATTCCAAAATACTGCTAACCGAACGGGGAGTAAGTTTCGGTTACAGGGATTTGGTTGCTGACATGAGGTCCATTGTAAGAATGAAGCAGTACGGGATCCCTGTTGTTTTTGACGCGACCCATTCTGCTCAGTTTCCGGGAGCGGGCGGCGGCTGTTCAGCCGGGGATCGGTCTCTGGTACCTCCGCTGGCGCGCGCAGCAGTAGCTGCTGGAGCTGACGCCATTTTCATGGAGGTACATCCTGAACCAGAAAAGGCATTGTGTGACGGCCCCAACTCTCTTCGCCTTTGTGATCTGGACTTTATGATCAGCAATCTATGTGCTATACATTCGTTAATTCCGCGTACGTTGCCCCCCGCCTCCCTTGCGACTCAGGTAAATGAAAGAATCGAACCGGCAGCATCCAAGCTGAATGAAGCGGCCAAGAAGATACGTTTAATAATATTCGATGTGGATGGCATCCTCACAGATGGTTCGATTATCTTTGCGGGATCTTCACTCGAGATAAAATCCTTTCATGTACGCGACGGACATGGTATAAAGATTGCTAAACGATGCGGTCTTGAGGTGGCTTTAGTTACGGGACGTTATTCGGACGTGGTGGAACGACGAGCCCGAGATTTAGGTATTCATCTCGTGCACCAGGGTATCTGGGACAAGAGGCCGGTCTTGGATAAACTGATGAGGGAGCTGTCCTTGCAGCCTACGGAAGTAGCAGTTTTGGGAGACGATGTAGTGGACATTCCAATAATGCGGCGCGTGGGTTTGAGCATAACTGTTCCGGAGGCCCCTCTGGAGGTTAAGGAAGCGTCCGACTACGTAACGCAACTCCCGGGAGGGAGAGGCGCAGCGAGGGAAGTGGTTGAAATTATCCTCAAAAGCCAGGGCAAATGGAAGGACGCTTTAGCTCGCTATTTTGACTAATCAGCGAGAATCGTACGGGGTGACTGCTCAACCATGAACCACACGGAAATAGAGCGCTGGTATCGCCTTCGGAACATCAAGAAGGCTTCGCAGGTCGCCATTATGGGGGCAGTCTTAAGCCTCTTGGTAGGTTTTGGGGTAACCCAATACCTAAAGGGCGCGCCGAATGCGGAACCAGACCAAAAGGCCGACAATGGACAGATGCGGATTGAAAATTTTGTGTATTCATCATCAGGTGTGAGACCGTGGTCGTTAAAAGCTGCCAACGCTATAATGTCTCACTCGTCCACCAAGATCAGATTGAGCAACCCTACTGTAGTCTATGAGGGCGGCAAGGGCGGCAAAATTTACTTAACGGCAAAAACGGGTGAACTCGACAAGACCACAAGCTGTATATCTGGCCACGGCCTTGTCACAATTCATTATAGGGACATGAAATTTACCACGGGCAAGATAGATTATTTTGATAATAAGATGAGTGCAGAGACGTCATCGCAGGTGTGCCTTGAAACTAAGGGTCTGAGCCTTACAGGGACTGGCTTGTCCTTGTCTCTTCCTCAGGAAGAGATAATTATCGAAAACAATGTGAAGGCCCGGATATACGATGTAAAATGGGTTGCACCCGGTCAAAGACTACCGATTTAGATGGGAGATCGCAGGATGAGATATCGGGTCTTAATGATCGGTGTGCTTTATTTTATTCCTCTGTTCTGCGGCTTGACCTTTGCCCAGGACGACAAGAAAGAACTTAACCAAAGTTCGGACGCACCGCTCGATATAACCTCAAAAAAGTTCACGGCGAAAAATGTGCCCGACGGTCTAGAAGCAACTTTTGAGGGGAGTGTCAAGGTGCGCCAAGGAGATATGACCCTGACATGTGATAAGCTTACTGTAGATTACGATGAGGATAAGACTAATTCTCGAGAAAACACGATTAAGAAGGGAATACGCGGTCTGGAGACCGCTGGCAAGATACGGGCCATCACGGCATTGGGAAATGTGAAATTTGTTCAGGGTGAGCGAATTGCTGCGGCAGGAAAAGCATTGTACGACAATAACAAGCGCACTATTACTCTAACCAAAGGGCCTCCCAAACTTTGGCAGGGACCGGACGTCGTGGTAGCTGATACCATCATTATCTATCTCGATGAGAACAGAACCGAGTTGGTCGGCGGAGACGAAGCAGGAATTAGAGCTACCATCAATCCCTCAAAAATGAAAAAGGAGAAATAGCGGCTCTGGCAAGAGAATTGAAGGCTCGAGGTCTGGTGAAGAGATACGCGGGTCGGCCGGTGGTCAACGACGTGAGTCTCACCATTCGCTCAGGTAATGTGGTCGGACTGTTGGGGCCTAACGGCGCTGGCAAGACTACCACTTTCTATATGATTACCGGTCTTGTGAGACCTGACGAGGGAGAAGTGTACCTTGATGACCAGGACATCTCCCAGCTCCCCGTGTACTTGAGGGCAAGGCTGGGGATTAATTATCTTCCACAGGAATCATCAGTATTTCGGAAATTGTCTGTCGGTGAAAACATCATGGCCATCCTCGAACTCGTCGAACCGGACAAAGTTCGGCGCGCTCAAAGGACGGAGGAACTCCTCGCGGAACTCAGTATCTCCTCTCTAAAGGACCAGAGGGCAGACAGCCTTTCCGGAGGGCAAAGACGAAGGCTAGAGATTACGCGGGCGCTCGTCACCAGTCCAAGTTTTATCCTTTTGGACGAACCCTTTGCTGGTCTGGACCCCATCGTGGTCTTGGAAATTCAAAAAATCATCACCAATCTCAAGGAGAGAGGAATGGGCGTAATCTTGACCGATCACAACACTCGAGAAACTTTAGGAGTATGCGACCTTATTTACCTCTTGGACAAGGGCTGCATCCTGGAATGCGGCAATCCTCAAGAGATAGCTGCAAGTCAAAAGGCCCGCGAAGTGTACTTGGGCCAACAGTTCTCAATGTGAACAGTCTCGAATCCCATGGCTCTGGAAATAAAACAGCAGTTGCGTCAAACCCAGCAGTTGGTTATGACCCCGCAACTCCAGCAAGCGATAAAGCTGCTTCAGTACAATCATCTGGACATGATAAATGCCATTGAGGCCGAGTTGAGAGAGAATCCTGTCTTGGATGTCGTTCCAAATGACGACGATGTGTCGAATTCGGATTCTCCGGTCCGCAATGATCTTGATGCCTTACAAGACATGACCAGGGAGCCCGACTTCACTAAATCGGACGTATTCGAAATTGCATGGGAAAATTATTTGGAGAACTACGGCGGAGACCAAGAGAGAAATCTGTCTCCTTCGCCAGACCGCATGCCGCTGGAAAATATTCAATCAAAAACCTCCACTCTCTTCGAGCATCTGTTGGAACAGCTCCGGCTGAGCGATCTGAACGAAACAGATCGTTCCGTCGCACTGGAGATCATCGGGAACTTAAACGAAGACGGCTACTTGGACATTCACTTGTCCGAGATCGCTGCTGCCCGGGGCGTTGACGTTTCTGAAGTGGAACGGGTACTTAAGGAGGTACAAAGATTCGAACCATTAGGAGTGGCTGCCAGAGAGCTTCGTGAGTGTTTACTTATCCAGGCCGAACAGCTCCACCCATCAGATGGTCTTACAGTCCGCATACTGCAAGATTACTTCGATTTATTTCGGAAAGGGAACGTTGACGGAATCATTCGAAAATTAAAGGTCCCTTCGAATTATGTAAAAGACGCCATAAGGGCCATTGTATCTTTGAACCCGAAGCCGGGGAGGCTCTACAACAATTCGGACACCATCTACATCGTTCCCGACATTTATATCGTCAAGATCGGAAACGATTATTCCATAATGGTAAATGATGAGGGACTCCCTAGGCTCAAGATCAGCCCATTCTATCAAAAAGAACTTCACTCCGGGGATTGCCCTCCCAACGCGAAGGAGTATATTCATGACAAGATGAGGGGAGCCGTTTGGCTCATGAAGTGCATCCATCAACGTCAGAGGACGATCTACAAGGTGACCGAGTCGATTCTGAAGTTTCAGAAAGACTTTTTCGATAAAGGCATCGATCACCTTAAACCCCTGATCTTGAAAGACGTAGCCGATGACATCGGTATGCACGAATCCACTGTCAGCAGAGTCACCTCTAACAAGTTCGTCCACACCCCTCGTGGAATCTTCGAGCTAAAATACTTTTTTAACTCCGGCATCCCACAGGGGACTGATGCTATAGCATCTGAGTCCGTGAAGAACCATATCATGAGGATCGTGAAAAACGAGGATCCTGAAAAACCCGTGAGCGATCAAGACATAGTGGAAGAGTTGAAACGATCACAGATCCATATCGCACGACGTACAGTCGCCAAGTATAGAGAGCTGCTGAGAATACCATCCTCGAGCAGCAGGAGAAAACGTTTTTGAGTCTAATAAGACTTGACTCACGACAAAGGAGGTAGTCACTATGCAAGTGTCAGTAACTTTTAGACATTTGGAACCATCAGATGCCCTGAAGAATTACGTCCAAGAAAGAACGTCAAAATTAACCAAGTATATAGACAGGCCCCTCGAGAGCCAGGTAATACTCTCAGTCCACAAATTTCGCCATATCGTTGACGTTATTATTAATGTGGATGGCCTTCGTATCGCCGGACAAGAAGAACATGAAGACATGTATGCCGCTATAGACCTCGTCATGGACAAAATAGAACGGCAGGTAAAAAAATACCGAGGCAAAATAAGAAAACATAAGCCAGTGCAAGGGAAGGAGATCAAGTGGCGTAGGGAAATTTATGAGCAAGACAGTTTTGAAGACAACAGAGAACCAGTTGTAGTAAAAACCGAGAACTATTTCGTAAAACCAATGTCGGTGGACGAAGCTGCCATGCAGATGGACCTCTCGCAGCAGGAATTCTTGGTATTCAACAATGCGTCAACACAGACTGTGAATGTACTTTACCGGAGGAAGGACGGAAATTACGGCTTGATCGTTCCTCAAAGTTCTTGAGGTTTCTTGGCCGCAGCGCGAAACTCCGGCGATGCGTCAACACTAGCAGTGGCGAAACGGCACCCCAAGGGAAGGCCGGTCCAAAGGTTCATCGATGAAAATCCTTGATTTTCTCCATCCCGAGGCCATTATTGCCCATCTGAGGGCCTCCTCTAAGGAAGAGGTCCTCGATGAATTGGTTCAGCCAATTGCTTCCTTGAATCAAAATATCGACAAAAGCTTCCTTATACGCACCTTGTTAGAACGCGAGAGTTTGGGTAGTACCGGAATTGGAGGCGGAGTCGCTATTCCCCACGGCAAGATCGATGGCTTGTCAGGGCTAAGCGCAAGTTTCGGGAAAAGCAGCGGAGGCATAGAATTTGGTTCCATGGATAACAAACCTACGTTCCTGTTCTTTCTCGTGGTTGCTCCTCGAAATTCTGCTGGCGACCACCTCAAAGCATTAGCTAGGATTTCAAAATTGCTGCAGGATCCATTGTTCAAGAACAGCATTCTACGAGAGGACTCCAGCGAACGCATTTTTGCCATTTTCGAAGAATACGACAGGCGTTTGCCTTAACCCTTCCTCCTATAAATCCCTTGAAATTCTTTCCGCCGAGGAATATATGTGCCACCTTAGTGATTGACTAAGTCTGGCTAGTGTCTTCTACGAGCAATCTGAATGAAGTTTTTTTTTCGGTCTGGTTTGGGCGGTCTCTTTAAGAACATGACGATATGCGCGGCAGCTATTATTGCTGCCCTCGCTCTGGCTGAAGGCATTCTGTATCTGCTGCAACCCGATCAACGCAAGATAAACCACAGGGATTTTTACGAGCGCGACCCTTTGTTGGGCTGGAGAAAGAAGGCAGGCGCTAAACGTGTTATCACCACTGCAGAATTTAGCTCGACCGAAACAGTCAATTCCAGGGGCATCAGAGGCAAAGAATATTCCTATGAAAAGCCGCCGGGGCAGTTCAGGATTCTAATTTTGGGTGATTCATTCGCTGAGGGGTACACGGTAAACGACAAGCACTTGTTTTCTGAGCGCCTAGAAACGATGCTGAACAATCTGAATGATGGACTGCATTACGAGGTAATCAATGCAGGCACCGTGGGATACGGAACTGACCAAGAGCTCCTTTTCTTCGAAACAGAAGGAAAGAAATACTCTCCTGACGTTGTACTGCTATTGTTTTATGAGAACGATGTTCTCGAAAATATTTCGGTAACCGAGATGTACAGCAAGTACAAGCCGCTATTTCGGCTCATCAACGACCAACTGATTCTTGAAGAAACGCCAACAGACGGTTCAGTTGCACATTTTAAACCACAAGATCAGGCAAAAGCCAAACCGTTTCTCCAGACGTACCTCCAGAGATTATTATTGTTTAGGTTCGCTAAGGAACAGTTGGTCCGGCTCGGAATTTTGAGCATCGAAAATGAAGTTGAGGAGAGCGACAAGCGCTATTTTCAGATCTTGGGGCTTTATGATACGGCCGAGGTGAAATACGCATGGGCCCTCACTACTCGCCTGCTCCAGAAGCTCAAAGATTCAGTATCTGAAATTGGCTCAAAACTTGTAGTGTTCTATATCCCTAGTGTTTATGCCCTAGATGAGAGTGTATGGATACACACTTCGAGGAAATTCGGGCTCGAACGAGGGCAATGGGATCTTCTGAAACCTGAAGTCAGATTGGATAGGGTGTGTGAAACGCTAGGCATACCATTCCGGTCGCTTGGGGACATCTTTCGCAGTCGAGCGGCAGAGTCGGAGTTGAGGCCGAGCTTCTTTTACCATATAGGCGATGGTCATTGGAATAACGAGGGCCACAAGGAGGCTGCCAGGGCCTTGTTCGATTTTCTGGCAACCACGAACACCTTGCACCCTTAAAAAAAAATCCAATGACTCAACGCTTTGCTGAGTGAGGCAGAGAGTATTATATTACTATCTAATCCGTCATCATGGAGCGTTTTTTTCACTAACGCTATTTGTCTCTGTTGAACCTGAGGCGTTATATTTTGAAAAGGCTATTGTTTTGGCTCATAGCATTCCTGCCCTTATTGATCTTTGGTGAGCTGTGCTCTTTCTTACTGCTCAAGTTCATTCCAACTCGTATTCAGGAACGAGCACATTACCGAAGGGCCGCCGACTATATAGAGGCCGCACAAAAGGCTGCTTCTGCGGCCCCACAGATCGAGGCCCCAATACCTGATTGTAACGAGACAGGACAGAAGTGTGTTAATCAAAAAATCTTCAGCAAACAGTTGGGTTGGTTTTATCCGCCCCATTTCGTTTTTCAAGACCAGCAAGGGATCATATATCGGCACGGTCAATATGGCGAGAGAGTCACACGTACGTATTACGCCGCCGATCTCATAGCCTCGTACGGGGACTCATTCACGCACTGCAATGAAGTGAAAGACGACGATACATGGCAGACCTTTCTTGCTCACAAACTTGCCAAAAATGTCCTGAGTTTCGGCGTTGCGGGTTATGGCCCGGATCAAGCCCTATTGCTGTATGCTACTAATGAAACTATGGGCCCGAAGGTCCCCATTGTCATGCTCTGCATTTTCCCTGAAAATATTAATAGGGTCGTGAATGTATATCGAAACTTCTACATGTACAGAGACCCTCTCTCCCTTACGAAGCCTAGATTCGCACTCTTGAATGGAACCTTCACATTATTGGAAAACCCTGTAAAGGCCGTGAGCGAGCTGGAAAAGCTTTTCGATCCGTCCTTTGTTGAGCAAATCGGGGCTTATGACTACTGGTATCAGCTGGGCGGGCGTTTGCCTGCTATCCGATTCCCCTATGCACTTGCACTCTTTCGATGGCGAGAAATAGTAGCGCAAAATATCAAGGCGTCTTTGTGCAGATCTATACCAGCCATTGTGGCCCCAACATTCAATCTGGATCTGTATGCTGAGCCAGAGCCACTTGCCACTATGTGCGGGATTGTAGATAAATTTGTGGAGACTGCTATCAATAGGGACCAATATCCCATCATTGCGGTGATACCCCATACCGACTACGTGCGCGAAGTGCTTGAAACAGGGACTACTAGGGCCGACCCACTGACAAATTATATGAAAAGAAGACATTACGTCGTATTCGATCTTGTGCGGGCCATGGCCGATTTGAAACCGTCCTTAGCACAACTCCACTCATGGTACCACGGCCATGCCACAGTAGAAGGCAATCGGGTAACCGCAGATTTGATCAATCTCTTGCTTCAACAACAAGCAAGAATAGATGTAAAATTGAGGAAACTACTTCGCTTCTGAAGCTCAGCTCGTAATCTCAGTCGTCAAGAGGCCTGATCCTGATACGGAGTGAAGATGCGGAGACCAAAATGCACCCATGAGATGCTACCATGACAGAGGTCTTTGTCTATGGCACACTGCTGAAGGTTATGTGTAGATCTGAAGTCATGGCTACCGGTGTATTTCTCGGAAATGCTTCCATCAGGGCTATCCTGTATGACCTCGGCCCGTTCCCTGCAATCCTAGAGGGCGATGGCACAGTCTATGGCGAGCTGTATGATGTGCCGCCGGACAAGCTCCGAGAATTGGATTGGATTGAGGCCTATTATCAGGATGATCCGGCAAGGTCGCTCTATATCAGTGAGGAGATCAGTGTCACTCTGCTGAGCGATGGATCTGACCACAGTGCCTGCGCATATTTCTTTAAATGCGCTATAGAGCAGGGGATAAGAATCGAGTGCGGCGATTACCGGAGGTATCAGCTGGAGGTCTCGTCTGAAGCCCAGTGGTACGTCGCCTATGGCTCCAACATGAGTCTGGACAGGCGTCACGGAGAATCGGGGAACCCACACAGGAGACCGTGATAGGCTATCTCGATGGATACGAACTAAGGTTCAACAAAAAGGGTCAGGCTGGTGGATCCTACGCAAACATCGTCCATGTTGGGGAAGGCTCAACGTGCCTATTTGTGGCGTATTTGATTTCGATGCCACAACTGTGTAGTCTGGACAAATTCGAGGGCGAGCCGTCCCACTACGTCCGAATCGGCATGCCTTTCACGAGTACCCAGGGAGAGCCTCTTATCGGGCACATCTATGTGGCTAACCCTCAAAGGTTGACGGTGGCAGAGAACCCATCACCAGACTACCTGGAACACATTCGCAAGGGGTATCAGAAGCACGGGTTTGATACTCGGAAACTGCCGATGTGAAAAACCCCCGTGTGTCGCGACACCGCACCAGCCCTTCCAAAAAGTTCCCGCCATGTTCAATCCTCCCACTGCGCAGGTTTTCCAGGGATCACCCAGCGTACCCCTCCCCTTGGATCAGGCAGAGCCCCGAACTCTCTCGGGGAACGATGTGGATGTGAACATGGTAGATGGTCTGGCCTGCTCTCGGTCTTCGTTGAGACCAATGTTGAAAGCGCCGGGTCTGAGTTCATGCGAGAGATAATCCCTGACTTGCAACACGAGCCGCAGTCACGCACCGACGGTCTTGAGAAGAGAACTTAGGGTTGTTAGCTCACGTTAATTATTTGCTATCATGGTTGTTTTTTGGCACGCCCGACAGGATTCGAACCTGTGACCTACGGATTAGAAGTCCCTTTCTTCCATTGTAGACCCAAAACAACTTTTGGGGACTAAAAAACCTAGAAGGCCTTGACATCAATGTTTTACATGCATAAAATCTCTGCATGAAAGAGACTAGAGAGACCCCAAAATCCCGAAAAGTACTTATCCTTTTCTTGACCCAATTGACCAACGAATTTTACAGAAGCTGAGTCCGAGGGTCATCCAGCTGGAGGAGGAACCGTGTCAAAAAAAATATCAGTTCCCAAACATCCTGGTGTGTTTGTTACGGAGTCCCGAAAGAGAATGTGGCATGGGAAACCCGACAAGGTCTATTGGTTGGCTTTTATGCGAGATGGGAAGGTGCAGTGGGAAAGGTGCGGCTGGGCCAGCGAAGGGTGGACCAGTGACGGCGCTACTCGTAGGCGGCATGAGATTCTTGTAAAGGAGCGGGCGGGAGAATACCGTACGAAGAAACAATTGCAGCAAGAGGTAATTACCCTCGACGAGTTCATGAGACAACATTATTTGCCCTGGGGACAGAACAACAAGAAGCATCCAAAAGATGATGCAAGCCGTTATCGCAACTGGTTGAAACCCAGGCTCGGTGGCAAGGCGCTCAAGGAAATTTCACCCCTGGATGTCGAGCGACTGAAGCGGGACATGAAACAGGCGGAACGTTCAGATGCGACCGTTAGGCATGTGCTTGGCCTACTGAGAAACATTTTTAATATGGCAGTGGAATGGAAAGTCTACGATGGCTCCAATCCCGTCAAAACTGTTCGGTTTCCGCGCAGCGACAACAGTCGTCAGAGATTCTTGAGTGTTGAAGAAAGCCGTCTGCTCCTGAAGGAACTCTGTGCGCATTCCCCTCAAGTGGGCAACATGGCAACACTCGCCCTGTACGGCGGTTTGCGACTTGGGGAAATTGTGCGGCTCAAGTGGGGACACATTGATGTCAGTAATCGTCTCATTCATGTCGTGGATACCAAGAACAACGAATCGCGACCCGTACGCATGACGGAGCCCATCAGGCGGCTCTTTGAAGGTCTATCGGGAGGATCACCAGATGACTTTATCTTTCAGACCAACAGGAAAACTCCGGTAGTCTTTATATCAAAGACATTCACCCGGTGCGTTGAGAAACTTGGATTTAATGCAGGTATAACTGACGCTCGGAGAAAGGTCTGTTTCCACACACTACGGCACACTTGGGCAAGTTGGGCTGCTATGGCGGGTACGCCCCTGGCGGTGCTGGGGAAATGTCTCGGCCATCGGACATTGCAGATGACCCAAAGGTACAGTCATTTGAGTGCTGAGAGCGCCCTGTCGGTATTCGATGCGGTGGAGCAATTTGCGCGCCCGTCCGAATCCGAAAAGGATGTTATGGGCGATGCAGTCTGATGCCAATCGCCGCAGGAGACTATGTCATGCCTTCGGGACTTACCGTAAAATCGCTATGGGTGACGGCCATTGGGAGATGACTTTTCCAACAACTGGGATATGCTGCTCAAATATAAACAAGACCCGTGGAATATTCCGACCAAAAGAGATCCGCTTCATCCTTGGATAAGACCGACAGAACTACCTCCTCCAATACCAGATGCGGTGCTTGGAGCCTTGATGGAGGATGTCACGAACTTCTTATATCATACGATTCCACCTTTTCATGAGGACAGCGAGGGAGCGGAAAAATCGTTTCAAGAACCTAGGGCCTTCATAAGGACCAAGACCAGAGCCCTCATAGCGATTCCAGGGATCGCTGAACTATGGGAGACCCATTTGGTTGACGGATTACCTCGCATGTGTTCCGAAGTGGCCATGGGGAAGTCACTACGAATTCTCTCTGAACTGATCGAAGAGCTGCATTTGAATTTTGAAGTGGGGGAGGACGATGTCCTTGATTTTATGACTTTTAGCTCTAAGTACTCGCCTACTCCTGAGGCCGGTGACCCGAAATACCTGTCCGGCCGTGAAATGATGGAGCGGTGGCAGATTACGCCAGCCCAGTTAGGCGACAAGTGCCTCATGAGATTGTCAGTATTCCTGTGGAATAAAGAAATTGGGGGCTTCGAATCGATAGATGAGTTCATACCGGATGGTCACGACATTAAATTAAGGAGTCATGAAAATCCAGACTGCAATGCGCTATATCACAGGTGGGAAAAGCCAAACATATGGTTTCTTGTCCCCCAGTGGTGGTATTTCAGAAAGAGTGATGTTTCGTTGTTTGAGATCCTAGAGAAACTCCCTCTGGGTGATATCTCAGATGCTGAGATATTAGAATGGTTGACTCACGATGAACTCATTGAACGCTGGAAGATCAATCCTTATAAGCTCCAGACACTTGTGCTTAGTGGTGAACTCTCGTCATATTGCTATGAACCCAAAAAGGGGATTAGCAAAATTTTTGAGAATGGAACTTTTCTGCATTGGTGTGTCCATTACAGGTCGCTAACTACTTGGATATTCAATAGGATGGAAGTGGATAAATTTAGACAAGATCATAGGGAGTTGTTCCCTGCCAACCCATATGATGAGTATCGATCAGACTCTCGGAGGTTAGTAGCAGCCTGGGTTAGAAGAGAGCCATATCTAACCAAGCACGAGGTCATCAAGCGTCTCAAGAATACTCGATTTTTCAACCTGTCAGATGAAACTCTATGGCGCTACGTCAAAGACCTGCTGCCAAAACAGAGTGCCGGCCGCCCTCGCAAGAAATAACAGCCATTTCCCCGCTTCACACCCGAAATCTCACTCCCAAGAAATGACAAAATAACTGTAAACGGCTTTATTAGCTGGTCTAATTATCGCGCCTGATTTCAGATTCTCCGTTCTTTATTGGAATCGACAGAACTCGTAAATTCGGGGGGCGTAAGGACTTGTATGAAAAGGAGGCCTTGAATGGCACCTAGAGAACTCTTGAGTAGAGCAGAACTAGCCCAGCGCTGGGGTGTGACTGCAAAGACGATCGACCGCCTGAGGAAATCGGGGAGACTCCCATGGCTTGATCTCACTAATGGCCGGGGTGGCAAACCTTTGGTTCGCTTCAGGGAGGGAGACATTCAAGCCTATGAGACGCTCGCAAGGATGGCACCGTTCGAAAATAGGGAGGAGGGAAAACATGAAGCATCTTGACAGGCCACCAACAGACAACCCGGTTCCTGCTAAGAATGCCGGGCTGAAAGATAATTTGAACGGGAAATGTATATTTGAAATTTTTGTCCAGAATCAAGGGAAGACCTTAGCTTCATTATGAATTCCTATGCGATGAACGTAAAGCTTTTTGGGAGATCCCAATGCACGTAACAAGTGAACATTGCGGGACCGCAGATTATCGCAAGAAAGAGAGACGGTTCAGTCACACACCCAAGGACGACTTCAAAGAGGAGATCAAGCGCCGTCTCCCGTTCCGTGACCGTTATCGGAAGCATTATCCTGATAAATACAACGAACACGGAAACAGCTTTTGTGTCTGGCACGAGGATACCAATCACCCTGATCTCCAGATCAATGACGACAAGTACTTCGCGAAGTGCCACTGTTGCGGTGTGCGTGTCGACATCTTCGACCTGGAGGCCAAGGTAAGGGGACTGGCTGTAAAGAACCCTCGCGACTTCCAAAGGATCCTGTCAGATCTTGCTGCAGAAGCCGGAGTGGAACTACCAACGTCCGAAAGACCTTATCAGAGCCCAAGGAGCAGTGAGGGCCGATCTGCCGACATCACCTACGATTACTGCGATGAGAAAGGACAGCTCCAGTACCAGCGTTTCCGTCAAAAAGGGGAAAAGAGCTTCAAGTATCGGAGACCCGACGGAAGGGGCCGGTGGATCCACACGCTGTATCAAGTAGATCCCAAGACCAAACGGAAGACCCACAAGAAGGCCGTCAAACGGCTACTGTATCGACTCGAACAAGTGGTCAAGGCTGGCCTAGACGAAGTTATAGTCCTCGTCGAGGGTGAAAAGGACGTCCACAGTGCAGAATCATTGGGTTTTATCGCAACCACAGCAGGGTCTGCCACCGATTGGCTCGCCTTGGTCAAGGACAACGGCCATCTCCCACTGAAGGGACGCAAAATATGGCTCATCCCCGACAATGACGACGCCGGAGAAAAGCTGGTCGACGCCATCCGGGAAACACTCGCCTTGGAGGCCGATATTCGGGTGCTCAGGCTTCATGCACTCCCGGAAAAAGGCGATTTGACCGACTTCGTAGCATACCACGGCCTTGAAAAGGCACGGCAGGTCATTCTGGATCGCGGGCCCGTGTCTGACAGGTTGATGCCAAGACTCCCTATGGGGAAGGATTTTCGTCCTGATGAATGGGGTGGCTTCATCGCGACGAATTTTAACATTAAGTTCTTTAATAGCGGTTTTTTCCAGTACCGCAATGGAGTGTACATACCCGTTGATGATCTCCACGTCGAAAACATCATCGCATCTCTTAGTGACGGGCAGTTCAAAAATCAGTTCCAATACAACAACGTTGTCGCCGCCATTCGTCGGGCTGGATTCAAGGGTGTCTCCGAGGCCGTCGTCGACCCGATGTACATTCTGAATCTCAAGAACGGCCTCATAGATATGAGAGATGAGGATCCGGAACTCAGGCCGCATACTCCCAATGTGTTGACCACCATACAACTGGCTGTGCATTACGACGCAGACGCCCGGTGTCCGCTTTTCGATTCATTCCTCGAGGCCAAGGTCACTGACCCGACCCTGCGACAAATAGTCTGGGAAATGATCGGATACTTCCTCACCCCCGACACCGGATTCCAGGTTGGTTTCTTCATATACGGCATCACCTCCACCGGGAAGAGCGTGCTGGCCAAAGTGATTATCGGTCTTCTTGGAACAAAGCGGGTCTCTTCATTGGACGTGCAGGCTCTCGACAAGAGATTTGCGCTATCCGCTCTCGTCGGGACTCTGGTGAACATCTCTGGCGATGAGGATTTCAAGTCTATCGTCCCTGATGGCGTCATAAAGAAACTCATTACAGGGGATCCTATAGATGTTGAAAAGAAGTACAAGGATCATTTTACCTGGCACCCGACCACCAGATTCCTCGCGTTGGCAAATAAGTTTCCCGCGACCAGTGATGTTACCGAAGCCTTTTTTAGGCGCTGGATCGTCATTCCCATGAACATTCAGACATTGGAGGCGGACAAGATTCTGAACCTGGAGGAACGAATCATCAAGGATGAGCTACCCGGCATTCTCAATAGAGCTCTCTTCGCGCGATACCAACTCTACAAGAGAGGGTCTTTCACCAAGTCTGAAGAGTCGGAGAGGTTCAAAGAACAATGGCGAGTTGAAACCAATGCGGTGAAGGATTGGGCGCAGAGACGGCTAATTGAAAACCCCGGTGGCTTAGAGTACCTGAAACACCTCTTTGAGAATTACAACCTCTTCATCTCGTACACCAATCGGAAGTCATACCTCCGGGATTCAGAATTCAAGGGGAGACTAGAGAGTATGGGATACGAGTTCAGCAAACTGGGCGGCAAGAACATCTTGAGAGGCTACCGTCTTGTCCCTGATGGAGAGTGAGGTGAGCAAGGTGAGCACGAGGTGACCAGAAGGTGAGCACCTCACGTGGCTATCTTACCAATAACAGTGAATTATCTCCACAGAGGTGAGCAAGGTGACCAAAAACAAAAAAGTTTTTCGACAAAAAAAATCCAGACAATGAATGTATATATAGAAAAGTTTCTGCTTTCTGGTCACCTGGGTCACCTCACGGCTCTGGGAGCGTGTTTTAGATCACCTTCTGCTCACCTGGTAGTCACCTCAAGTCACCTGAGCCGCACGCTTTTCGGGAAGCCGCTACCAAAGGAGGATCGTAGTGGGGATCTATAGTCAATTGGCGGAGAGATTTCGTCAGGATAAAGAAGAGGGCCAGAACAGCGAGAGTGTAAATACCAACGCTGCCCCTGTACACGATGCATCGATCGAAGAAGACACTTCGGACAAGTCTAATCAACGCCCGGAGGAAATCAAGACGAGTCCAAGGCCTGTTGTGACTGGAACTTTCCAGAATGCCCTCGGATGTGTCGGCTGCAGCTGGTTGTGGAAGGGCTGGTGTGCATACGAGTCCCCGACGTTTCGAAATAGAGAATGGATCCCATCATGCCCCAAACCCGAGGATGCACCGATGCTGAATCCCGGTTTAGAGAAGCGATATGGCCAGGAACCTCTGAAACTGTGCAGGGACTGCATCGTGCGGCACTCATGCGCTCGCTTTATCGGACTGGCCTGGTTCTTTCCTGACTGTCGGGAGTTCATAAAAGAAAATTAGGACTAACAGATGAACCGTACATAACAAACACAGCCGTGATGCAATAATATTTCCATGATATAACCAATCCTCCTTGCCCGACATGGGGAGTATCAAGCATCGCAGAGAGCGAGAGGCTAACTGTGGCGAATGGGAAAAATTAAAACAGGGCACTGCTTCTCGAAATTGCTTTCAACTCTCCGACACATGCAACATTTTTCTTTTTGACAACTGCCAGTGCCCTCTGTGATAGAGAGCACCTGAACGAACTATTTATACCGGTTCTCTAAATTTCTGTCGGAATGGAGCATGTTTTTCTATTTTGATTTTTCCTATCGATGAGCCACCTGAGGCCGAG
>Ga0172369_10003131_pt1 | contig 21987 bp, 18 predicted proteins | sample LakKiv25m_FD_114539 | JGI IMG/M metagenome (GOLD analysis project Ga0172369, IMG submission 114539) | Freshwater microbial communities from Kabuno Bay, South-Kivu, Congo - kab_022012_11.25m | ecosystem: Environmental > Aquatic > Freshwater > Lake | place: Democratic Republic of the Congo...
ATAATTTGAATAATTGAATAATTTTTTGCATTTTAGAACTTGATATTTAAAGGATATTTATTGGGTTCTTGATATCCTTCAAGAAATGATTAAATAATTGAATTTTTAGAACCCACCTTAAATCAATTTTTATTTGTAAAAAACAATTTTTTATTTTTAACTATAATGCGAAAGGAGCATTCATGCAAAAATTAATTAAATCATTATTCAGTTTATCGGTAGTAGTAGTATTTCTTGCTATGGTAGCGATGAACACAGGTTGCGAAGGTCCTGAAGGTCCTGCAGGATTAAACGGTCAAGACGGGGCTGACGGTAACGGTACCTGTGGATTATGCCACAGTGAAAATGCTACTGATGTAAACTTAAAGTTTGCACAGTATGAATTATCTCAACATAATAGAGGTATAGTTTATGAAGAAGAAGCAGGCAGAGTCCAATGTGGCGGTTGCCACTCAGGTGACGGTTTTGCCGAAGCGGCAGCATTAGGACAAGACGATGCAAAAACATTGGCAGCTGCAAAAATAAATTGCAAAGCATGCCATACGATACATAAAAACTATGCTCAATCAGATTTTGGATTGAGAATTACATCAGGTTTTGCTTTAAGAGTAAATAAAGCCAATATTGATTTAGGCAAAGGCAATCTTTGTGCCAAATGCCATCAAGGCAGAGCTTTTACAAGGACAACTCCAGATACAATTAGTCCATCGGGAACATCAAGTTATTCACGTTTCGGACCACATTACGGAACTCCAGCTAACGTGTTCACAATGAATGGACCTTATTCTATAGAAGGTGCTTCGACACCTCTGCCATCATCGAATCCGCATATGAGCGCTGCACCAAATGCTTGTGTAACATGCCATATGGGAACAGATGCTGCAAATCCTGCAGTTGGTGGTCACTCATTCTTGATGCCTGTTGCTAACTTAGCTAAAGTTGGTACCTGTGCAACATCAGGTTGCCACACTGCCACAGAAATGACCGATGGTTCATTGACCAAAGCTATTGCAGCAGATATTGCAACTTATAGACGTAAGCTTATTGACAAAGGTTGGCTTGATACAACTCAGGCAGTCAATGAGGAGTTTCCAAAAATGGCTGTATTGGGTGAGTACTTTGCAACACCCGGAGGCAAAAAGCGTACAGATATGACTAAATCAGATGTTGAAGTTACGCTAAATTATTTATATATTGCTAAAGACCGTAGCAATGGTGTTCATAATCCAAACTACATAAAAGCAATTGTAGCTCAGGGTTTGGAATACTTAAACAAATAATAATTGCGGTTAATAATTAATAATAATTATTAATTGTGTAGGACTTAGAATTTATAGGGCTTCATATTTAAAGTGGAGCCCTATTTTTTTAAAATATTTTTTCGTAAATTCAAATAAATTTTTAAACAAATTTGATAATTAAATAATGGAAGCATTATGAAATTGAAATTACTTTTACTTCAATTAATAATTTTAATATCTGTTACGGATTTATCTGCTAAATACGATGTCACTTTAACATCGGGGGTTTTCGGAGGAACGCCGTTTTGGAACAGCGAGAACTTCTCTGACGATTATGCAATAGAGCCATCATTGAAATTCCTTCGCTGGAATAACAACATTACGGCAAACGGATATTTCGGAGATTTATCATTGCATTTCAGCGGAAGCAGAAGCGATGGATTTGACATAAGAGACGACATACCCGAATCGAGCAAATATCAGGTACATTTCTTTGATTCAAAATATAACTTCACAGATACGAGATTATTCAGAGCTTATGCTCAATATAAGTTTGACGGCGGAAATGTTAGAGCTGGAAGAATTCCGGCATTCAGTCGCTGGCTATTTGGTTCAGTTGACGGAGGGCAGGTTTCATACAATTTAACCGATAATTTCTCTGTTTCTGCTTTTGGTGGAAAAGCTGTCAAATACGGATTACTTTACGACAGCGATTATGACAATACCGTTGGATATGGGGAACTGAATTATAAGTTGAAAGGATTTTCCGCTAAGGTGAAGTACTTGTATTCAGACACTTCTTCTAAGGCAGGATTGGATTTATATACATGTCTATATAGGATTAAAATCAGTGCAAATGCAGGATATGATTTAACAAACAGCCGGCTTTTTGACGGGAGTTTAGGTTTGTACGGATACATAGGCAAGAAATTATCCCTTTCGGCAAATGTCTCGAGGTTTAATCCATATTTAATGATGCAGGGTTTGGTTTCACCATTGACAGGTCAGACGATTCCCTCGATTGAGACATCTGATGTTGACAGAATAGTTCTTGGAGCATCCTATAAACTATTTGATAATTATACTTTAAGTTACAGGCAAATGGTTACCTTGAGGGGAGACAATCTCGATTATCTTTCATATATCTATGTTTCACACAGATACTTCTATCTTGGGTTGAATTACCTTGGAGGCGATTCAAAAAATGAGAGATTGGGTATAACAGCAGGTGGAAATTATTCGCCGTTCAAAGGATTAAGGATTAATGCCGGCATTGCCTCAGTTGATTACATGATGGAAGGATATGATGAAGAAAGTATCAACTCAATTGCTTCATATCTGAGATTTGATTGGGATATACTTGATGATTTGTCGCTTAATACAAATATAAATTATTATCACAATAACAAAGTTTTTGACCAAAAGATAAGAGGCGGTCTAACTCTTCAATACAGAATTAAGGGAGGAGAAAGCAAATGAAAAAGTCAATTCTAATTTTATCTGCAATGATGCTATTAGCTATCACTATCCTTGCCACGTTACTTGCGGAAAATAAAAGCGAAGAGCCGGACCTGATTTTTTCGCATAAAAAGCATATTCAGGAGGCAGGTGCAGAATGTGAAACATGCCATAGCATTGCAGCAACAAGTACAAAAGGTACGGACGATTTGCTTCCGAAAGAAGAAAGCTGTCTTGGTTGCCATGATAAAAACGATATGGGATGCAAAGCTTGTCACAATTCGGGAGACAAACCGGTTTTACTGCCGAGAATAGATAATTATGCAGCTTTATTCAACCATGCTAAACATATAAGCGAAGGTAAGAAATGTTTGGATTGCCATTCGGGTATCGAATTTACGGAAACGGCTTCAGGTTCGCATTTACCGAATATGAATAAATGTATGTCCTGCCATGAAACTCCTGAAAATGTTGAAGGTTGTTATTTTTGCCATAATAAAAATGATAATCTGAAACCAAAGGACCACAATGAACTTTGGGCTGTCAATCATGGAAGTTTCAAGGAAGCATCGGTGAATAATTGTGCAAGCTGCCATACTGAAAATTATTGTATGGAGTGTCATAAAGGCGAAAATCTTTTCAACAGGAGTCATCCGCCGGAGTTCATCATGACACACTCAATGAGTTATATAATGAAGGAGTCAAATTGCATATCCTGTCATGAGGGCTTGGAAACATGCAGAGATTGTCATATGAAATTGAATTATATTAAACCGATTAACCATTTGGCAAATTGGGGGCAAAACCACAGGAATGAAGCTAAAATGAATTTTGAGACTTGTGTTGTTTGCCATACAGACAATGACCCGACTTGCAAAAGGTGTCATTAGGAAGTATTAGTTAAAAAGAGTCATTCTGAACGAAAACAGTAGGGAAACATATCTCATCCCAAATTTGTTATCCTTACTCGTTCGGAGTGAACTTTTTGTAAAACGAACTGCGTTTGCTATAGTGCAAGTATACAATTACTTGTTGACCAGTGGAAGTGAAATAACAACTTCTGTACCTTTACCAAGTTCTGAATTAACTTTTAGTGAGCCACCATGCTGTTCGACGACGTTTTGGATAATCATAGTTCCGATACCTGCCCCACCTTCTTTTTGTGAAGTAGAAAAATATGGAGTAAGCATATTTTTCTGTTGTATCTCATCCATTCCGACTCCGTTATCCTTGACCACAAAGTAGCAATATTTACTGTCTTTCCAATTTGAAAGAGTAATGATACCATCTCTTTCCTTTAATGAACGAATTCCGTTCTCGATTAGATTTCTCATAGCTCTAATCATTTTTGGCTTATCGCAAATGATATTGAAATCTTTAAGGTCCAATACAAATTTTACATTAGGGAACATGGTTTCATCAAATTCAGAACGTGCTTCGAGACAAACTTCTGATGCATTAACATTTTGAAGTTCAGGGTCGGAGCTTCTGCCAACAGTAACTATATCCCTTATCCGATGAATCAACAAACCTGCCTGATGAAGGATTTTTTGCCTTCTGCCGGAGTTCACTTCATTTTCAGCGCATTCCAATTGTTCGGCATTCAGTCTTATTGTAGATAGATTGGTTTGCATATCGTGAGCAAGCTGTGCCCAGTTGGTCAAACGCTTACGTTCCAGTTGCTCAGTAATATCATAGCCAGTCAGCACACAACCTTTAAATTTTCCGGTTAATCCCGTCAAAAGCACACTCGAAAAATACCATTCCTTAATCGAGGAATTTTCAAATATGTCAATTTTTTGAGTGAAAGGTTCCCTCAAAGACATTGCTTTATCAACCAACTCCTTAAGTCCTTTTGTTCTTTCCAAATCGCAGTAGTATTGAAACAATCTCCTCATGGGTATATTATCCGTAATCTTTAGCATTTGTTTACCAGAATCATTTGCACTTCGCAATCTGGACCTTTTATCCAATACGAATACTACACCCGAAGATGGCAAATCAATTATTGCCGAAAGTAAACGCTTTTGTCTTCGGTATTTTCTATATATCAGAACCAGCAATAAAAAAAGAATAGCAGGTAAGACTATTTTTCCGGTATTTTGTAAAAATCTGTTTACCCACCAGAATTGATTGTCTTTTCTATCAAAAATCAATGTTGTTGACAAGGATGATAGTATCAGATGATTTTCCAACATAAAAATATCGGGAGAATCATCAAAATATTCTCCGAGTGGATACACATCTAAGGATAACAGACCATCTGACATACTGAAAGTCATAATTCCGTTTCTGAAAATAGAATATATTATCCCTTCGTTAAAATATATCTTTTTTGCTTCAATCATTTCAGTTGGCAATTCAAAATTTTTTGATTCCCGAACACCGTCATTTTCAATTCTGAATAACCTGAAATAGTATGAACCTGCATCATAGCTTAATAAAGAGAGAAAATTCTCATTCTTATATTTAAAAACATCTATTAACTGACCATTCGCATTTACTAAACTTTTTCCGACAATTCCCTTATTTGCATCAATAAAATGAAGCCATGAGCTATTGGACAATTTGTTTGTCGAAATAATTGCAAGATGGTCTTCAACAGGATATATAATTATTTCAGAAGAAAGCTGGATTCTTTCTGACATTTTTTCTTTTCTGTCCCATCCGACAAAATAAATTTCGGTCCATGTTCCTATGCTCGATACAAAGGCAAATTGAAATTTGCCTTTCCCCGAAAAACCTGTTGCCGCTTTTACATTTGATGAAATAAAATTCAATTCAAGTTGTCCGTTCCCAAAATCAATTAGATATAAATTATCGTTGATTAATAATAAGAAATCGTTTGAATTTTTTATTTTTTCCCATTGAATCGAATAGATAGGGCTTCTTTCGAAATTGATTATTTCAGTCATTGAAATTACGTTTGCATTAGTATCAACAACCGATAAATAAAATTTTCTGTTTTCATCTAAAATAAAAAATAAAAAATTGTTTTGAGTGTAAGATGAGTATATTTTTACGTCATTAAGGGTTGTACTTTTGATGTTTCTTTTTTCAAGTCCGTCCCATACGCTAATAATTTCGGCTTCTCCAGCCCAGCTTGGTTTGATATAAAAAACACGGGAGGATTTCCCTTTATCACCCCCACTGTGTAATTTGCCTCCTTCAATAACATTTTTTAGTTGATACGATACGGGGAAATTTTCATCGCAAAGCAAATATAGTTTTGAACCGGTTAAAATTAGAAATATGATTAATAATGTTTTCAATTTTTAATAACCTCACAAATAGAAAGTGCTTCAATACCTTCCCCTCTTCCGACAAATCCCATTTTCTCGGATGTTTTTGCTTTAATGCTCACTCTTTCAGGAGGTAAACTGCAGAGATTTGCTACATTCTCCCTGATTTTTTGCTTAAAGTCGGTAAGTTTCGGCTTTTCGAGTATGATTGTAACATCTATATTGAGCAGATGATAGCCATTTTGCAGTAGTAATTCCATAACGTCCAAAACAAAGTACTTGCTTTGAGCATTCCTGTATTTCTTATCGGTATCAGGAAAATGTTCTCCAATATCCCCTAAACCTGTTGCACCCAACAGGGCATCGCAAATAGAATGAAGGACGACATCGCCGTCACTGTGTGCAACAGTACCCAATTCAGAAGGAATTTCAATCCCGCCAAGGAATAATTTTTCACCTAAAGCCAGTTTGTGGCAATCATATCCGAAACCTACCATAAATATTTAAGCCAAAAGATAATGAAAAAAATTCAATTTAATTATTCTTTATGGACTTAGCAAATATTTAAATGAACTTTAATGATTTTGGTTTAAAAATCAATGAATTTTGCGTAAATTTGTTGTTTATATTAATATTTTTATAATATATATGCTTATAACTTTTGAAGGAATAGATGGCTGCGGGAAATCAACTCAGCTTGAATTGCTTAAGAAATATTTAACGGCTAATGGCAGGCAGGTTTTATCGCTACGTGAGCCGGGAGGTACTGTTTTGGCTGAGGATATACGAAACATTTTGTTGCATTCGGAGCATAAACTTACGAGAGAAAGTGAACTTTTCCTTTTCGAATCGGCAAGAGCCGACCTCGTATCAAAAGTTATTAAACCGGCAATAGCCGAAGGAAAAATTGTACTTTGCGACAGGTTTTATGATTCGACAACAGCATATCAAGGTTACGGGCGAGGACTGGATATTGAAGTGATTTCAAAAATAAATAATTTTGCAACACAGGGATTGATTCCTGATATCACTTTTTATCTTCATGTCAGTCTTGAAACATCAAATTTAAGGACAAGAGATAAGAAGAAAGATAAAATCGAGAATTCTGGTGATGGTTTTTTCTCGAGAGTTGTTAAAGGTTATAAGGAACTATGTAAAAATGAACCTTTGAGATTTATTGAAATCAATGCAGAAGGTGATATAAAAGAAACTGAAATTAAAATTATAAATATAATTGAAAATAAATTGAAGTTATAATACTTATTAAAGTAATGTTTAATTAATAATGTTGGATACAATGAAATTTTTAATAATTAATAAACTCACGAAAATTAGAAGGATTTTGTTTTTAGTGATTTTTTTATTTTTTCTTGTACAAGTAAATTTATCGTCAAAAGTTGTTATCGAGGCATCTAAACTTTTCTCATTTCCTGGCTCTGTAACTTTTAGCAATGATAAAAACCCTTTGCCTAAAACTCTTCGAGCGGACGAACTCGTTAAACCTATTATTATTTCAGAATCAGAATCCGAAAATATTTTCAATTCTGAAAACGATGAAATAATTATCAATAATTTTCCGATATCTCCGAGCGAGAATGCTACCGTTGAGCTTATTAAATCAATTCCTGCTGTAAGAATAGGAACAAACTGGACAATTATCACTAATGAAGGAGAAAAACAGTTAAGAAGTTTCGAGCCGTCATTTTACAGTGGAAAAATTAAAGGATTGGATAATTCCAAGATAACAGTTTATTATTTGAATGGGAATTTGTATAGCATAATTGAAAGAGATGGATATGATAATTATTCCATTACACCTGTTGTTGGTAATTCCGAAAAGTCAGCACATATTATAACATCACAAAAGACTTCATCTTTAGGGAACGATTATAATCCATTCCTCGATGTTCATAATGACGAAGAAAAACCAGATTATGAATTGCTCAAAAAGCTTTCCGAGCAGCCATTGTCAACAGAGTTATTGCAGGCAGATATAATAATCGAAGCAACCTACGACTTTTATAAGATTTTTAATGATATGAATAAGCTTACTGCTTATATAGGTGCAGTAATGACTCATGTCTCTCAGATCTTTCAGTCAAATGTCTCTATTCAATTGTTCGTACCTCAAGTTGTCATTCAATCGAATCAGGCAACTGACCCTTACAGGACAACTACACAAATAATAGACAGACTTTATCAGGTACAGGAACAATGGAGAAAAAAGACTGTTAAAAGAGCATTGGTTTGCCTGATGACAGATATTGATTATCAGGGAGGAAGCGGCGGCTACAGAATAGGTGGAGTATCTTTGAGTTTAGGAACCTTGTGCAACAACAATCAGGGTTATTGTGTTTTCGGAATGCAGGGACATTATAAATATCCAACAACGAATTATACCTGGGATGTTTCAGTTTCAGCCCATGAACTTGGTCATGCTTTTGGCTCCCCGCATACACACTCCTGTTATTTTCGTCCGAATATGATTGATACATGCATTACCAGAGATAAGCCACAGGCGAATTCAGACGGTTGTGTAACTTCAGGCAATCCGATACCGAGACCGGGAACATTGATGAGTTATTGCCATCTTACAAATTCTACAAATTCTGTTGGACTTTATTTTCATGAAAGACAAATCCCGATTATTCGCGGTTTTGCAGAGCAGGCATCCTGCCTGAAAAAAGCAATTGACCCGACTTTAATTTTACTAAATCCTTATGGCGGTTCAGTTCTTTTTCCTGGGGACAGAATAAATATCAAATGGGCTTCGGCTAAAGTAGAATATGTTGCCATTAAGTATTCACTTGATGACGGAACAACATGGAAATGGATTGAGCAATATGCCGAAGCATTAAGCGGAAGCTTTATGTGGATTGTTCCTGATACAATGACATCTAACTTAAAAATATTGATTCAGGATAGTTACAATGCGTATTTATCGGATGAAACAAAAACTCCTTTGACTATTGACAGACCTCAATTTCTTTTACAAACACCGTCAACATCCGACCGCATCGGTCAGGATTCGAAATACAAAATAAAATGGGACCATAAATACCTTGATAATTTTAAAATACTTTTTACATCTGAAGGAGATAAAATCGGTTCAGGTGAGGAAATTTGGTCAACAGTTATTACAGGAGTTTCCGGATATAATTATGATTGGGAAGTTCCGGATGTTGAGAGTAACACATGTCGAATTAAAATAATCGGTACAACTGAATTTGGAGCTGAGTATTCTCAGGTTTCGGGATTGTTTTCAATAGGGAAACCTCATTTGAATATTTTATATCCTTCTCCTTATGATAAATTATGTGCTGAACAGAATTGCGAAATCAAATGGGAATCGGATTTTATTTCGGGTATGTATGTTCAATATACAACTGACAACGGTGAAAAATGGAAACAGGTCAGATTCAGTCCTATCAACGGTTTCGACGGTTCATACGTTTGGAAAACACCGTCAGCAATTTCGGAAAATTACATTCTCAGGTTTTCTAATTTCGATAACCGCGATATTGTTTATGCCGTTAGCAGTAAGCCATTCTTTATTGACAGTTGCGAAACAAATGTCGATGAATTTGGCAATAAAATAATTCAAACAAAATTAGAAATATTGGACATAATTCCCAATCCTGCAATGAATATTATCAAATTGACTTTCAATAATAAATCTGTTGAATGCGATACTTATGATATTTTAATCAGCAACGAACAAGGAAAAATTGTCGAAGTTGTTCACAATAATAATCTGATGGTTGGAATCCAATCAGTTGAAATGGAATTAAATAAATTATCCCAGGGAAATTACTATCTTATTTTGCAATCCTGCGATGAAAAGACAGGAGCCGCATTAAAGATATTAAGATAAATTAAAATCTATATTTTTTTAAAGGTAATAAATATGCTAAACGAAATTGTTATTAAATCAATGCCTCTTATTCCAAAAATAATTATAAAAAAAGTGGCGAGTAAATACATAGCGGGACCTCGGTTGAGTGATGCTGTCAGAGTTACACAGGGATTGATGGAAAAAAAAGGAATGTCAACAATTGACGTTCTTGGTGAATTTGTAACCACAAAAGAAAGAGCTTTGCACGAAAAAGAGATGAGTCAAAAAGTAATCGAAGCCATTTCCGACAACAAATTAAGAACGTATTTGTCTGTTAAACCTACATCACTCGGATTGGGTATTGATGTAGGTTTTGCCTACGACAACATTTCTTATTTGGTTAAAATGGCAAACGAGAAAGGAATTTTTGTTCGTCTGGATATGGAAAATTCCCCATATACTACAAAGACAATTGAGCTTTACAAAAAGCTCAGAGCTAACGGACACGAGAAGGTTGGTCTTGTTTTTCAGGCATATATGCGAAGAAGCGAAGATGACATTAAATCGCTTCTCGAATATAAACCGTCAATCAGGTTGTGTAAAGGAATTTATAAAGAATCTCCGCAAATTGCATATCAGGGGAAAAATGAAATAAGGGAAAATTACAAAAAACTACTACGGTTTCTATTTGAGAACAATTGCTATATCGGTATAGCAACACATGATGAAGAATTGATTCAGGATGCTTTATCTTATATCGGCAAGAATAATATTTCAAAAGACAAATACGAATTTCAAATGCTTTTAGGTGTCAGAGAAAAAAGACGCGATGAAATACTTGCGATGGGTCATGAATTGAGGGTTTATGTTCCCTTTGGAGAAGATTGGTACGGATACGCAACAAGAAGACTGAAAGAAAATCCTGATATGGCAAGTCATATTGTTAAGGCGATGTTTTTTTGGAATTAGATTTGTTGAGAGTTGAGAGTTGAGAGTTGAGAGTTGAGAGTTGAGAGTTGAGAGTTGAGAGTTAAGAGTTGAAACAAGTCACAGACTTGTCTGTACATTGTTGAATGGAAATTGTTGAGTTGTAAAAAATGAATTTGTTAAGTTCAAAATATAATATAAAAAATGTTGGTAAAGCAATTTATCCAGTATTGATTTTATTATTATCTATTGTAGCGATTAACTGCTCAAACGACATTGATGAAAATACGGAATTTATCACAATAGGTACTTTCAATATTGCTTGGTTGGGAGATGGAATAAATGATAATAATCCAAGGGTGGACAACGATTATAAAATTATTGCCGAGGTCATATCAAATTCATATGCCGATATTATCGGTCTCGAAGAAATCGAAAATGAAGCCGCACTTGGGAAACTGACAAAATATCTTGATAATTTTTCATTTTTCGTTGGCAATGAAAGTGGCGAACAAAATCCAGCAATTTTATTCAGAAATAATATTCATTTGACACAACTCAGATATGTTCATGAATTGGAAGTTGAGCCAAATAAAACTAAACCAGGAATATTATTTGAGGTCAGGAAGGGAAATTTTGACTGGTTAATGATGGTGGTTCATTTCAAATCAACTTCAAGATATGACAGTACTGATGAACTTCAGGATTTGAGCCGGCAACTTAGAAGAAAACAGGCAGCTGCTTTGAGCTTATGGGTTGATTCGGTATTGAATACAAGCAATGAAAAGGATATAATCATTGTAGGTGATTTTAATGATTATCCAGGAAGAAAAAGTGAAGCAACTTTGACAAATCTGGTTGAGAATAAGAATATAGAGTTTTTAACGAATGATATGAAAAGCTGTAAGTATGATTATTTATACTCAATTGACCATATAATCATTTCTCAAAGTGTTAAAGAAAGATATTTAAGTAATTCGGTCAGAATGTATAATTTTTTCGATGCTTTAACCGAAGCTGATGCCGAAAAAGTCTCAGACCATTGTCCGGTATTTGCTACGTTCAATATTTCAATAAAAGATAATGATTAGCAATTTCATTCGTCTATTAAATATTATAGAAGTTATTAATTAGTTAAAATATATTATGAAGGAAAAAATGAACGCTGTTATTAATATCGAAGATATGAAAAGTTATGCTGTAATGAATCTCGAAGGAGATTTCAACAGCTCTACCGAAAATGATTCATTGCTAAATTCTTTCAGAGATTTGGCAAAGAAAGGATATAAAGCCACCTTGGTTGATTTGTCAAAAGTGGTTTATCTAAACTCAGGTTCAATCGGTGTTCTATTGTCCGGTAATGCAATGCTTAAAAAGAAGGATAGCAAAATTGTACTTTTTGGAGCAAGCGATTACCTTGAAAACATTTTCAATGTAACAAGATTAAATCTTGCATTGGATATTTGCCGCACCAAGGAAGAAGCTGTAGAAGCTATAAAGTAATTTTACAACTTATACTTAGTTCTTTAGGAGTTTAGGTGTTTAGTTCTTAAGCTCTTTAGGTAGTTAGACCTTTAGATTATTATAGCTTAAATGACTTAACGAACTTTATAAACTTTCGACTGAAGAATTATCCTTTAATAACAGCTACAGGTTTTAATTTGGCAACCCTTTTTGCTATTCCAGTTTGCTCGACTACGTTAACTACAGAATTTACATCTTTGTAAGCATGAGGGGATTCTTCGGAGAGTCCTTTTAGTGAACCGGTCTGAACTGCAATACCTTTTTTCAGAAGCTCTGTTCTAACTTGCTCACCGCTTGCGAGTTTGTTTGCTGCTGTTCGGGAAAGCAATCTGCCCGAACCATGACAGCAGGAGCCAAAACTTTGCTCCAAACTACCAGGTTGCCCCACCAGCACATAGGAAAAAGTTCCCATACTTCCCGGAATCAAAACCGGCTGACCTACATTGCGATATTCTTTGGGAATTTCAGGGTGATGAGCAGGAAAGGCACGCGTTGCTCCCTTTCGGTGAACCATCACTTTGCATTTTTGACCATCAATTACATATTCCTCAATTTTTGCAATATTATGTGCCACATCATATAGCAAATCAAGTTGTCCTCCTGAACTGCTAAAAACACTTTTCCATGCTTTTCTAACTTCCCAGGTGATGAGTTGCCTGTTTACCCATGCAAAATTTGCAGCGGCAGACATTGCGGCAAAGTATTCTTCTCCATCATCCGAGGAGATTGGCACACAGGATAGTTCCCTGTCAGGAAGCTCGAAACCGTAATCCTTGACCTTTAAGTTCATTCTCTTGATAAAATCAGTGGCAACCTGATGTCCAAGTCCACGCGAGCCGGTATGAATTTGAATAACTGCCTGACCATGTTTTAATCCGAAAGCACGGGAAGATTCCTCATCGAGTATTTCGTTTATTTCATCTATTTCAATAAAATGGTTCCCTGCACCCATTGTTCCAAGCTGGTCATAACCTCTGTTTTTTGCATTTGTAGAAACAGCTTTTGAGTCAGCTGTTGCTAAAGAACCGTTGGATTCGGTGAATTGCAAATCCTTATCAGTCGCATAACCTTCTTTTACAGCCCATTTGCAACCTTTTTCCAAAACTTTGTCAAGTTCATTTATGGACAATTTAACTTTTCCTCCTTTACCGACTCCCGATGGTACTTCATTGTATATTTCTTTTGAGATATGATTTATTTTATGCTTAATCTCATCAACCGAGAATTTTGTCTTTAATAGTCTAATTCCGCAATTAATATCATAACCGATTCCACCCGGGGATATTACTCCATCATACAAATCAGTTGCGGCTACACCACCAATTGGGAAGCCATAACCTTCGTGAATATCCGGCATTGCAAGCGAATACTTTTTTATACCAGGAAGAGTTGCAACATTTCGTAGTTGCCAGAGCGACCTGTCTTTCGATACTTGTTTGAGCATATCCGCACTCAAATAAAGCCGTGCAGGCACATTCATTTTGTCCGTTTTAGGAATTTCCCAAATCCCGGGACTTATTTCCTCAAGATTTTCTATCATTGCTTTAAAATAAAATCTTTAGTTTTGCTTTAATAATTTTTTTATTTTTATTTAAAACGAATAATTGTATAAATAAATGTTACTTAAGACAAACACTTTTATCTGCATAGTTGTGCTTTGGTTGGTTGCAGGTATAACTTATGTACCGGCACAATCTCATAAATTCAAAGGTCCAGTTGATTTGGGCAAAGTTGATGCGAAAATTATTGACGAAGCATCAGGTCTCGCGGCAAGCAGAAAAAACAGAAACGTTCTATGGGTTCACAATGACGACAGTTCGGAAGCAAAGGTTTTCGCAATAAATACGAAAGGAAAGGTCATCGCTTCTTATCGTTTGGATATTCCCCATGGAAGAGATTGGGAAGACATTGCCGTCGGTCCAGGACCTGAAGAGGGTTTTGATTATATTTATTTAGGGGATATCGGTGACAATTTGAAGCAATATGATTTGAAGTATGTTTATCGCTTTAAGGAACCGGAGGTAAAAGAAAATCAGAAACTGAAAATTGATACAATTAAAGTTTTTGATAAAATCGCATTCAAATTACCAACAAAAATGATTTATGATACTGAGGCATTGATGCTCGACCCAAAGACAAAAGATATGTATGTCATCACTAAGAGGTTGAAGAAGGAGCAGGTTTACAGAATTCCTTTTCCTCAAACAATATCGAAAACAAATGTTGCGGAATTTATTTGCGAACTTCCATACGGCTATGAGGGTTTTAATGGCTCAGGAGTTACTGCAGGAGATATATCCCCGGATGGTTCCGAAATACTTATCAAAACATACGCTAAAGTTTATTATTACAAGAGAGAAAAGGGCGAAAGCATTAAAGACGCTTTAAGCAAAAAACCGATACGCATTAAGTATGAAATGGAGCCGCAGGGCGAAGGTCTTAGCTGGCAGCCACAGGTATTAGGTTACTATACAATCAGCGAGGTAAGTCAATTCGATATACCTCCACATCTTTATTACTATCGAAGAGTCCCTGAAAAAGACAAAAAGAAAAAGAAACGATAAATTTTACTTTCTTGTCAATTTTATTATTGGTACAATCATTTCTTCCATAGAAATTCCGCCATGCTGGAATGAATCCTTGTACTTTTGCAGATACTGATTGAAGTCTGTCGGATATACAAAATAGTAATCTTCTTTTGCAATGATATTATTTATAGTCAAACCAATGCTCGGCAGTTTGAAATCCAGAGGGTCTTTGATATGCATTGCATGACGCTGTTCCGCTTTGACATTCTTTCCGAATTTATATCTCAGGTTGGTTGATGTGTCCCTGTCGCCCAAAACCTTTACTCCGCGAAGACATCTTATTGAACCATGGTCTGTTGTTATTAAAATATTTACATCCATCTCTGATAGTGCTTTCAGCATTCCGAACAAACTTGAATGCTGGAACCAAGAATTAGTAAGGGAACGGTATGCCGATTCATCGGGAGCTATTTCCTTCAAAATTGCAAAGTCCGAACGCGAGTGAGCAATCATGTCCACAGCATTGATAACGATTGTCGTCAAATGGCTTTTTGTCAGGTTTGCTATGTCCTTTTCTATTTTCCTGCCAAATTCAGTTTCATGGATTTTAATATAATTCAAACTGCTGTTCAGCTTTATTTTTTTACGATTGAGATGCTCGAGCAAGAGTTGTTCCTCGTAAGCATTTGCCTTATGGTCTTCAGTATTCGATTCCTTAAACCAGTACTGCGGGTAATGCGATTGAATTTCCGAAGGATACAGTCCTGCAAAAATCGCATTTCTTGCGTAAGGAGTAGCTGTAGGGAGTATAGCACTGTAAAAATCTTTTTCGAAGTAATAATATTGTCTAAGATGTTCTTCCATGATGAGCCACTGGTCGAGCCGCATGCAGTCAATCACAAAAAATACTGTCGGTTTGCCTGACTTTAACATAGGGAATAAATGCTGTTTTGCAATTTCCGGTGATGTCAAAGGTAGTGTATCATCTTTATCGGTTCTTATCCACCTTTTGTAATTTGTTTCGACAAACTTGCAAAATTCCGAGTTGCATTCTCTCCACTGGTCTCTCAAGGTTTGGTCGAAACCCAGTTCGGGATTTCTGTCAAGTTCCATAGACCATGATACAAGCTTTTGGTAAACTTCGGTCCAATCCTTCCATTCCATCGGCTCGAAAAGCTGTTGGGAAATTTCATTAAATCCTTTGAGGTATTCCTGAGATAGCCGTGTGCTACGTAAACGCTTTGAATCGAGGAATTTTTTACATGCCGCAATTATCTGAGCAGGATTCAAAGGTTTAGTAAGGTAGTCGTCAATCTTTGAGCCGATTGCTTCTTCCATAACGCTTTCTGCTTCATTCTTTGTAGCCATGATTATCGGTGTCGATGGGTCAATTTCCTTGAGAACAGGTAAAACATCGAGACCGCTAAGTCCTACCATTGATTCGTCGAGAAACACCAAATCGAAATGTTTTTGTCGGACAAGCTCTATGCCGTCTTCGCCGTTTGTGGCGGTATCTACCTCGTAACCGCTTTTTCCGAGCAGTAAAATGTGTGGACGAAGCAATTCAATTTCATCGTCTATCCAAAGTATTTTTCCCTTTTGGTCCATTGATAACCTTTCAAATTATGTATTTATAACATCTTCGCAATTGAAGACAAATGTTATTAAATCCTTGTCAAACAAAATTAATTATTTAATTGGTATAAATTTAATATAAGCAAAAAATTCTTAAAGTTATCAAATATTGAAATAGATGAAGGAAATGTTTTGCTTTTATTGTTTTTGTAGTGAAAATCAGGAAAAGGGGGTGAAAATAGTGAAAGTTGTTAGTCTTCTATTTTGATGAATTTAGGAATATTCTCAAAATCTTTTTCCTCTTTTTCATGTTGTTTTTACGATTTTTTTGAAGCTAAAAGCTAAAAGATTAAGACAGAAGACAGAATATTTTGCACTTTTGCATTATTAAAAATGCAAATCAATTTTTCCAAGTGCAAATCAACGGTTTTGTAAGTCATTTATATCATCTTTACTTAGCGATTATTCATTAGAATTTGCATCGATTTCATCGTTTTTGAAGACTTTGTTTTCCGTTTTCAGTTATCCGTTGTCAGTTAAAAAATAATTAACACTTAAAATGCAAAGAACATGCTGGACGAAATTATGAAGTTGGTGCGAAATGTAATTTATTTTATTTTAAAAGGATTTTAAAAGCTAATAGCAGAAAGCTGAAAGCAAAAAGCTGAAGATAGGAGACAGAAGTCAGAAGACAGGAAGCGAGAGGAGAAGGGAAAAGGGAGAAGGGAAAAGGGAGAAGGGAGAAGGGAGAAGGGAGAAGGGAGAAGGGAGAAGGGAGAAGGGAAAAGGGAGAAGGGAGAAGGGAGAAGGGAAAAGGGAGAAGGGAGAAGGGAGAAGGGAGAAGGGAAAAGGGAGAAGGGAGAAGGGAGAAGGGAGAAGGGAAAAGGGAGAAGGGAGAAGGGAAAAGGGAAAAAGGAGAAGGGAGAAGGGAAAAGGGAGAAGGGAAAAGGGAGAAGGGAGATTGTAATTTCGTCCAACTTGTTCTTTGAAAAAAATAATGGAGAAAAATCCCCTCAATCAAGAGGTGCCCAAGTGCTGTGTTCCCCTCTCGAGAGGGGTGTCCCGACTTGTCGGGACGGGGTGTGTACAAATCATGCAAATCAAACAAATCACATAAATCAAGGTTCAGACAAATAAAAAAAATACGATTTTTCATGAAAAAAGCGAAATCGACTTTGTAACTAACTCAATATAATGTATTTACGCATTCATTATTACGCTAAGAAGTTTGAACACAACATGAAATGACATGAAAAATGATAACTCATTAAACTCATTTAAAAACTTAAAAATCGGTGTAAATGATGAAAATCTAAATGATGAATTTGATAAGTCAAACTAAACCAAAATATTACAGATCATTCCTTTTGCACCCCCAATTTCAAATTTGCACTCCTATTCTTGTAAAAGTGTAATGACGAAAATTATTTGAAAATTGAAAATTCTTTTTGCTTTCTGCTATGGGCTTTTTGCTGTTTTCAAAAACTGATGACAACAATGCCTTAATAATAATTAGTAGCCATTAAATCTATGTCAATTATAAAATTAAATCAATTAAAATCTGTCATAAAGACAAGTCAGACAAATGACAATCATAACACCTTTTTTAAAAATTGAAAATTAAAACTTGATTTAAAATTTAAAATTGAAAATTCTAATCCATCTCCTCGAGTAACATTACAGCCATTTTAACAGCGGCATCAGTTGCAGTACTTTTTGGAATGACTTTGTTAAATTTCTTATTCTTTTTAATTTCCTTTTCAAGCATTTTTGAAAGCAATGTGTTGTTCTCCACGACACCGCCCATTAAAGCTACATCTATTGTCTTGGATTTAAAGTTTTTACCGATTGCCTCCAAAAGTATCATCAGATGTTCAGATGCCCTGCTGACTATCTCAAGAGCGACTTCATCACCTTTTTCAGCCGCCTGCATGACCATCGGAGTAAGCATCTGGTACTCAAAATTGCGTTCAGCATAAGCTTTGACTATGTTTCTCGGGGCTTTCATATCAATGCCAGGAAACATTTCTGCAAATTGGTTTGTCAAAATTGTTTTCTTTCCTCTGCCGTCCAATGCCCTGAAAATTGCTGTAATACCTTCACGCCCAATCCATGCACCGCTACCTTCATCGTCGAGTTCGATACCCCATCCGCCACAACGGACAAACTCTCCGGAGGGAGTTCTTCCTAAGGCAATCGAACCGGTGCCGACAATCATCACAACACCCGGGTTGCCGTCGAATGCTCCTTCTACCGCAAGCTCGGCATCGCTTGTAACTACGAGGTCATTTAAAATAACTCTGTCGGTTCGTGCCAATGTTTTCAACAGATGAGCCGACCTTTGCTTTTCCTCGTCAAGCCAAACTCCTGCCAAACCAATCACGACAGCATCAATCTCGAGTGAGTCAATATCCACCTGGTCGCATAAATCCTTGATTACGTTTAAAAGCCGTTCGCAGGATTCGCCTACTCCGACTGCTCCAACTCTTGTTGTGCCTGAAAATGTGGATGCAATGGTTTCACCGTTTCGCACAAGAACGCCTCTTGTACGGGTGCCGCCACCGTCAATTCCAATAACCGTATATTCTTTTTGTTTTATTTGCCTGGCAACTGCTTTTTTAGCCATAAAATTTACCTGTTCTATTTACAAATGGATATTTTTATTTCGCAAAAATACAACAAAAATTGTGCCATCGTAGGAAAATATATCGCTAGACGTAGAAATATTCTAAGTGATTTGAATATAAAAAAAATTATTGTTCAAGTAGAATTTCTAAAAAAAACCAAAGCAAATCCCTAGTATCAGGAAATGGCAATAATGCTATAATATTTCAAATGTTTTATAAGTAATATTTTGATGATAATTAAAATGAAAATATAGAATTAATCCTGAAAATCAGCATTTCCTGTGCTTTTGCTTCGTATTTTTCTTCTTTGTAATATGTCATATCTGCCTGTAATTTCACTTTGTTATTAAAGAAAAATTTGCTGAAACCTAAGCTATAATCAGTTCGATTGCCTACTTTTTTTAATAATTCTTCATCGGGTTTCAGATAGCTGTATCTTAATGCCAAAGCCATATCATCTGTAATCATATAGGAAACTTGTCCTCCATACCCCTGACCATTGAGTATATATCTGTCCTGAGCATTAGTCTTTGTTGTTATGGGGTCGGGTGCATTTCTGAAATAATACTCACCAATGGCAGAAAATCCTTGAAATTTAAAAAGAAAATCAGCAAAATATTGAGTTATATCTCTTGCACCATAAAGACTTTTACCTAAAATTCCTCTTTCTCTATGGGCTTTTTCTTCATAAAATGCAGAAGCACCAATCAATAATTTCGGAGTTTTCTCATGTACCATGTCAAATTCTGATGTTTCACCTGATTTAGCAAATAATCCTAAAGGAAATAGTTCAATTCTGCCACTGTAAGCATAACCACCGTCAAGTATTGACTTTTGATTGACCCCTTCGCCGTGAGACCATGCTAAATTTTCTCTAACAGTAAAATCACCAATACTCCACTCATTCAGTATTTGCAATCCAATATCACGGTAAGTATTAAACTGGCTTTCGACATACGAGCGTTCGAGGAAATTCAGTCCAGTGAATGTCATCAGACGTGAAAGACATCCGGGAAGCTTTGCCTGTCCGATTCTCAGTTTTGTTTTATCCAGAAATTCCCAATCGAAATATCCATCATAAATCAAACTTGTAAACTCACCTTCAGCACCTTTTGTCGCTTCCATATCGTTATTTGTTATTCCCAATTGAAAGAAATATGTAAGTTTAGGTTTAAGGATGAATCCTTCAAACCTGAATCGCATTCTCCGAAGCATTGCATTTGCAGTAACCTGAGTACCTGAGCAGTTACAATTGTTTAATGAGTCATAGATTTCAAATCTTGGTTGTAGTAAAAGTCCGAATTTCATCGTAAATGAGCTGTCGTTTGCAATTACATTCAAACCTTTGGTCAAATTGTTGTTATTATGCTCTTCTGCATATACGCACATTGATGACAATAGAGCAAATATCACGAAAATCGTTAGTTTTTTCATACTTCCCTTTTGCGTTTTTCTACATTTATTTAATAGAAATAGTTGTTGGAACTAATTTACAAGATTTACATTGAAAATAATTTCGAACTATGTGTTGTATAGCACTTATTATCATGTTTTGTAATTATTGTGTGTTTAAATCGTTATAAAATAATAGAATTTAATAGCTGTCTGTCAATGATTATGTGACAATAAATAATAATTTATATGATTAATTTAGATTATTCAATGTGTTTGGTTGCATAGTTGAAAATATATAAATATTGTAATAATAACAAAAATGAAAAAACAATTGAAAGAAATAGATAAATTAAAAAAGCAGGTAGATACTACTGACTTAGAAATTGTCAGTCTGATACATCGCAGAAAAGAAATTACCGATGCAATTTTAAATCTTAAGAAGGAATTTTCCATTGGCTTTAGGGACCGTAACAGGGAAAAGGAAATATTAAAAAAGATATTGGTTAAGTTTGGTCATAAAAACAAAGAACTAATTCAAAAAATTTACAAGCAAATTTTCATTAATTCTCTGAAAGAGTATTGCATCGAATACAACAGAGAAAATATTTTGACACTTAAGGATGCTCTGAGCCTCAGACCAATTATTATTGCCGGACCTTGTGCAGTTGAATCGAAAGAACAAATATTGAGAATAGCAAAAACTTTATCTGCGAATGGTATCAAATTGTTGAGAGGTGGTGCTTTCAAACCAAGAACTTCACCGGATACTTTTCAGGGATTGGGAGACAAAGGTGTCGAATACTTGAGTGAAGCCGCAAGAAAACACAACATGTTTATTGTTACAGAAGTTTTGGAATCCGGACAATTAAAAAGGCATTACGAACAAATTGATGTTGTACAGATAGGAAGCAGGAATATGGCTTCTTATGGTTTTTTGAAGGAAGTGGGCAAAATGACTTCCATGGATAAAAAGCCGGTGCTTTTAAAAAGAGGATTTAACGCAACCTTGAAGGAATTGCTTTTAGCCGCAAAATATATTCAGGATGAAGGTAATCCAAATATCATTTTATGCCTTCGGGGTATCAGAACTTTTGAGCAGATTGACTCAAAATTGAGATTTACTCCTGATTTGGCAGGCATTTTGGAACTAAAGAAGATGACAAATCTACCGGTGGTTTTTGACCCGTCGCATTCTACCGGTAACTCGCAGTTTGTTAAAAAGGTTTCTGAAGCAGCTCTGAATTTGGGAGCTGACGGTTTATTAATCGAAACACATTATAATCCTAAAATTGCTATGAGCGATGCTGAACAATGTATTTTACCAAAAGAACTTTTCGATATTTTAGAAATTATCGAGAAATATTGAAACCTTTTGCCTTTTTTTGTGTCTATACATATTAAAGTGTAACAATTTTGAAATATATTCAAAAATAATTTATGATGAAGATAAATAAAATTTTAATTTTGATTGTTCTGACTCTTTTGATTTCATGTGATAAAAATAACAACAATTATTTAAGGGGAGTTCTAAAAATTAACTTACTGAAAAACGAGTGAATATTCTTATTTTTGAATAATGAAAAAACAGCACAAAAAGAGGAAAAACCAGATGAATGACCAAAGATATAAATCAAG
>Ga0172369_10003134_pt1 | contig 21986 bp, 9 predicted proteins | sample LakKiv25m_FD_114539 | JGI IMG/M metagenome (GOLD analysis project Ga0172369, IMG submission 114539) | Freshwater microbial communities from Kabuno Bay, South-Kivu, Congo - kab_022012_11.25m | ecosystem: Environmental > Aquatic > Freshwater > Lake | place: Democratic Republic of the Congo...
GGGTGCAGAAGAAACAGAATTAACAGTAACAGTCCCACTTACACATGTGGTGGTATTACAAGTGCCAGAGGCTTGTACATAGTATGTTGTTGTTGCAGAAGGTGTTACAGAGAAGATGCCAGTTGCATTGCTTGAAATGAGGTTGCCACCACAGTTGTTGTCGTACAATTGCCATGTGGCTCCTGTTCCTAAAGAACCCCCATTGACAGTAAGCGTGGAGGGAGACCCTGAGCATACAGAAGAGGGAGAACTTGAAAGTGAAGTGGGTGCAGAAGAAACAGAATTAACAGTAACAGTCCCACTTACACATGTGGTGGTATTACAAGTGCCAGAGGCTTGTACATAGTATGTTGTTGTTGCAGAAGGTATTACAGAGAAGATGCCAGTTGCATTGCTTGAAATGAGGTTGCCTCCGCAGATGTTGTCGTATAATTGCCACGTGGCTCCAGTTCCTAAAGAACCTCCATTGACAGTAAGCGTGGAGGGAGACCCTGAGCATACAGAAGATGGTGAACTTGAAAAAGAAGTTGCTGGTGTTGAGTTGGTATTAACAGTAATGGTGATAATATTTGAGTTGGCCGGACTACCTGTTGAACATCCCAATGAAGTTGTCATTTGGCAATATACCTGATCTCCGTTTGATAAAGAAGCATTTGAATAGGTAGAACTTCCTGACACTGGATTTCCATTATAGAACCATTGATAAGATGGTGAAGGTCCCCCATTTACAGGTGTGGCAGTAAATATTACATTAGTTCCTGAACAAATGGGATTTGCAGAAGGACTTATAGAAACACTTACAGGGAGAGGGCTTGTCATATTGCCCATTTCAATTAAAAAATCATTGTATGAAAAGGTAGTTGTTCCCTGAAACCAAGCACCATTTCCGGGGTCAACTCCATTTAAATTTGTTGATGTTGAAGTAATAATAGATGAAAATTTTAAACCACAGGGTGAAGCAAAACTTCCAAGACGTCCATTATAAGCCGTTTCCTGAAGAGATTTTCCATAATACGATGCCCATTGAACAACTCCTGAACTGTTTAATTCGTAAAAAAACATATCATAATCTCCGTTATTAGAAGCCTGATTGTAAGAACCTGTTTGATTAACAGTAGCCATTGAAGTACTTTTGGTATAACCAGAAAGCATGATATTGTTATTGCTGTTATTAAAAGCTATGCCCGAGAAATGATTTTCATCGCTACCGGCAGTAGGGACATTAGCCCCCAGATATGTAGCCCATGTTCGTGCACATGATGACGCATTAAATCTTAACAGTAAACCATCGCAAGCAGCATTTGATTTAGAACCCTGATACAGAGCGCTGCCACCGGGATCAAGGACAGGAAAATCTGTACTGGCAGTATATCTGCCTACAATATATATGTTGCCTAGAGCGTCAGGTTCTACTGTTGAAGGTATATCCATGCCATTGCCACCATAGTAAGTTCCCCAAACTGCTGTAAGCGATGTGTTAAATTTTGTTATGAAAAGGTCTCCGTTTGCACCTTTGGTTGTTTGATAATAAGCACTACCGGGATTGATTAAGTAATGGTGGCTGTTAGCACCGGATTCTCTGCCGGTTAAAAATAAATTACCGGAAGCATCACAATGAAGATCAAGTCCCTGTCCGTATGCTGTATTAGCAGAATTTGTACTATGAAGGTAAGTACACCAGTCAAGAACTGATGAAGAAGTGAATCTTCCCACAAAAACATCCTGGTCGCCAAGTAAAGTAGTTTGGTAATGAGCTAAACCGCCTGGATTTCTCAAAGGTATAGTGTTGGCGGGGTACCAGTTGTACTGTTGTCCTGTAAAATACAAATATGATCCATCGCATGTGATGCCATTTACACGCATCATTGTGCCATTGGTATTTCCCTGTTCATGTTGGAACATGCTGGCCCACTGACGCACACCATTATTATTAAATTTTACAAAAAATGAAGTTTCACCATAACATTTACTTTGGTCCTGGTAAAAACAACTGCCGGAATTGTATGTCGGAAAGATGGTTGTGCCGGGATCTGTATAACCTGCAATATACACATTGCCGGAATTGTCTAAAGCCAGTGCTTTACCATAATCTGTACAACCGGCCAGGCAATCCATTTGATCTCCTCCATAATAAGTTGACCAAATTAAAGTTTTATTGACATTAAATTTCATAACTACAACTTTTATCATGGTTGTTTTTACTGCATCATACCATGCGCTGCCTCCGGGGTCCTGAAGCGGGAAAGCATTGTCGTATGTTTGAGCAGCCATAAACAAATTGCCATTTGAATCGTATTCAGGGTTGGTCCAGTTTGAGTTTGCTGAATTGGTATTGTGAAAATAAGTTGCCCATATTATTGAAGGATCAATGACTAATGTGTTCTCAAAATGAGAACTTTTGCTTGTGTAGCCTATAAAACCTGATTTGTCAATTTGATATTGAAAATTGAAATCTGTATTTAATTTATTGTTATAAAAAACAACAGGTGCATCTTCAGTTAGCTTCTGACCATCAGCATAATCTATAATTAACTGCCCTTTTTCATTTTTTGATACACTGTTTGAGCCAAGATATCTGAATTTAATGTCATTGATATTGCCGCCAGGTTTTACAATAATATCGTATTTTAAACCTTTGTCAGTAAAATAATAATCGACATCAATATTATCATAGATGTTCCTATAAGTGATTTTGTTGAAATGGGCGACATTCATAATGCCATCAGGACAGTGGGCAAGATAGTAATTAGATACTTCTTTTCTTTTAGCTGAAGGAATAATTTGAACATCAGGATTAGTATTCAGAAATTGCATGTCCATTCTGAAGATTAAAGGTTTTGCTTCGAGAATTTTAGCACGTGTAAAATTTCCCATAGACTTTTCCTTTTTGGATTCTTCATTTGGCTCATTTTCAAATTTATTAAAAAGATAAACGATGCCATTTTTCGTAAAGAAAAGTGATGCATTCCCTACATTGGCTTTGTATAATACTTCATTGTGGAGTTTTGCTTCAGAATCAGCAATCTGACCTTTGTTTTCGATAAAGCAGTTTGTTTGAAAACCTTCACTTAAAACCTGAGCTGAGGAATTAAACAAATTAAAAACAGTCAATATAATTGTAAAAAGAAAATATTTTTTAGGATTCATATTCGTAAATTTTTATAAAATAAATAATACATGCCCATAAGAGAGCATTAATCCTCAAAAATAAAACTTTATTTTTAATCCAAAAGATTAAAAATAAAGTTTTAAATATTTATTAATTTAAATAATTGTCTTATTTTCTCACAACCAATGTGACTGTGCCTGTCAGGAGTTTTTCTTCACCATTAATACCTGTAATTTTAATTAAATAAAAATATGTTCCCGGAGATACGTTCTGTCCTTTGTATTTACCATCCCACCCATTATTGCCTTTATATATTTCTTCACCCCAACGGTTTACAATTGTAAGATCGACATAAGGCATGAACAGATCATTTTCTCCATCATTATCAAAAGGCACAAAGGCATTAGGTACAGGTTTAACATTTATTTTGAGAGAATCACTGCAAGCCTCGTTAAGAACAACATATACGGTGTTACTCGATTCAAGAATATTGGTTGCAAAAAGATTGCTTGTGCCGGATTGTATTTGAGCAGTATCTATACTGTAAACATAGTTGCCTTGGTTGGCAGGAATGGTGGTAAAATTTACAATCTGTCCCAAGTCAACGTATATTGAATTATCAGGTGCATCACTTGATAAGCTCACCTGAGGAACAACCAACAGATTTGCGGTTGCTGTATCAGTACAACCCAGGCTGTCAGAGTAAATGTAATTTATTGTATGTTGACCTATTCCTGCACTAGAAGGGTCAAAAACATTACCGACAATAAAATTATTGGAGTAAATACCACCTGCAGGGTTCCCTCCTGAAAGTGACACTGCAGAATCAGTAACACATAAATTAGGGAAAGAAGATAGGGATACATTAGGCAATGGATTGACTTTGATTGTGTTTGTAGCTGTATTACTGCACCCGAAAGCGTCAGTATATGCGTATGTAATCGTATGTAAGCCTGTTCCGGCAGCATTGGGATTAAAAATATTACTGCTGACACCTGTTCCGGAATAAGTGCCACCACTTGGGGATGCGAAGGAAAGCGTCAGAGAAACTCCATTCAAACATAAAGGTGATATTATGTCTGAAAAATCAATCACCGGCAATGACAGTATAGTTAGATAGATACTGTCTTTTACAATTCCACAAGGTGTATTTCCAGAAGCTGTTACAGTCAAAACCACATGACCTGTTGAAATATCACTCGAGCTGGGTGTGTAAACAGGGTTTAACAAAGCAGCATTACTAAAAGTGCCGCTGCCTGAACATATCCAGCTTACAGAAGTGTAGTTTGTGATGCTTATTGAAGTCTGATATGAGCTTCCTTTACAAATACTGTCATCAGAAGCTGTTATTACCGGAAGGGGCAAAACTGTCACAACCACATCATCGCTTATCGTACCACAGTTATTTGCGTCTGTAACTGTTACAGTATAAGTTGTGCTGATTAATGGAATTACAACTACTGTATCGGTGGTCCCTGCATTGTGGCTCCATATAAAAGAAGACCCCTGTAAACCTGTTGCTATGAGTGTGATGCTGTCTCTTTCGCATATTGTCTGATTGATGCCTGCATTGGCAGTAGGCAAAGGCCACACAATAATGCTGTCTGTTTTGAAGTTGGTACAACTGTGATTGTCAGAAATGGTATAAGTAATTGCATGAGTTCCTGCTCCTGCAATAGCAGGGTTAAATTGATTATTTGAAACACCTGTTCCTGAGAATGTACCACCGGAGGGGGTTCCTGTTAATGCAAAAATACTTGCATTCTGACAAACTGGAATGCCAATATTAGATATTGCTGGTGTTGCGGGTTGTACAAAAGCTAAATTGATATTTCCCGTTGCTGTGCCACATGGGGTATAACCTGTTGCAATTACTGTAAGCACAACATTTCCTGTATTATAGTCAGAAGTACTTGGCGTATAAACAGGATTAATTAAAGTAGGGTCACTAAATCCACCGGTACCCGATGTTGACCAAAGTACAGAAGCGTAGTTGCTGATGTTGGACATGATTTGATAAGCGCTTCCTTTGCAAATTGTGTCAGGATTTGTATTGACAACAGGAGCAGAAACGACATTAACTATGACATTTGCTGTTGCTGTGCCGCAGTTTTGGCTGTCGGTAATTGAAACAGTATAAGTAGTAGTAACGGAAGGACTTACGGTTACAGTTGCAGTATTGCCTGCACCATAACTCCAACTGTAGCTTGAGCCTGGCAATCCTGTAGCAGTAAGTACAGCACTTCCGGGTTGACATATCGTTTGATCGCTGCCTGCATTTGCAGTAGGTTGGGGATTGATTGTAATAAGCATATTGTCACTTACAGCAGGACATGGACCGGAAGGATCATTTGTAGTTAATGTTAATGTAACAGATCCTGAACTTATTTCTCCTGATGTTGGAGTATAAATAGCTGTTAAGGTGTTGGCATCAGGATTAAAACTGCCGGCACCACCACTCCATGTTGCACTACTAGCAGTAGTGCCAATAGAACCTGCAAGCGTAACAGTTAAACCTGCACAAATTGTCTGATTAATGCCAGCATTAACCGTAGGCAGTTTGTTAATGGTAATGACAACATTGTCATTTGCTGCATTGCAGGGTCCTGCAGGGTCATTAGTTGTTAGGGTAAGAGTTACAGAGCCTGCGTTAATTTCTCCTGCTGTGGGCGTATATACAGCATTAAGGGAATTGGCATTGGGGCTATAACTGCCACCGCCACCGCTCCAAGTGGCATTTGTTGCACCCCCACCAATTGAACCGGCAAGTGTAACAGTTGAGTTTTCACAGATTGTTTGAGCAGGGCCGGCTTCTACAGTTGGTAATGGGTTAATTGTAATAACCACATTATCAATAGCTGCATTGCAAGGTCCTGCAGGGTCGTTGGTCGTTAAAACAAGAGTAACAGAGCCTGTGCTGACTTCACTCAAGGAAGGAGTATATACAGCTGTAAGCGTATTCGCATTGGGAGAATAGCTGCCGCCGCCACCGCTCCATGATGCGCTGGAGGCACCACCGCCTATTGTCCCTGCAAGTGTGACAGTAGAGCCTGCGCATATTGTCTGAACAGGTCCTGCATCTACAGTTGGGGCTATATTAACGGTAACTGTAACAGAAGTTCTTGTAGTGCTTACACATGTAGGGTCTAAGTTTGAAACTGTTTCAATATAGTAAGTAGTAGTTGAGCCTGGATTTAAAGACAGGGGGGTAGTGCCTAAATTTGTACCTCCTGTTGAAGCTGTGTAAACATTGTAGTAAACACCTGTGGCGGGACCGCTCGCTGTTATTGATGTAGATTGCCCTGCGCAAATAGGATTAGGGGTGGCAGTTACAGTGGTTGCTGCAGCAGGAGGAACACAAGAAACACAATGCAAAACTTCAGATGTTGTAACGTTTGTAATTGTTGGTGATGTAGAAGAAGCCGTCATTGAAGTGTATTCTGCACTTGCAGGAGTTGTCAGTGTTGGTGAATATGCAGCTGTTCCTGGACTCAAGCTCCCTGGCACGCAACCGGAAGCTCCGCTTCCGATATTGCCCGAGGCATCAGTTCTGATAATATTAAAATTAAAACCTGTTACTTGTTGATCAAGCTGACAGGTAAAATATCCACCGTCAGAAGATATTCCTCCTCTGGGAATAATTGATGATAGTCCAATAGGAGCATAGCTTTTACCAACCATGATAGCATTAGTTGATGAATTGATTTTTATTATAGCAGTATTTAAACTAATTGATAAAAATGCCAGGCTGGTTCCTAAAAATGAATAGTTACCATCAGTATTTTCGATAATATCAGTAAGAATATAGGTGTTGCCAATAACGCTTCCGTTAATTCTTCTGCTATAGCCGCTAAATCCGGGTGTACTGGTGGTTCCGTTTATGGTTACCAAAAAAGCATGAATATCATCATACCCACCTAATAATATTTTTCCGGCATTAGCGCCAACAGTTAATGTGATAGCTGAGTTGATACCCTGAGATGAAGAGTTGCTGTGTCCCCAACGCCTAATATATTGCGTTACGCCTGCTTTGTCAGTTTTTATAATTAAGGCATCTCTGGGTAAATCACCGTCAGAATCGTAGGACTGTGTTTCGTCAGCCGATTCCCCAACGAAAAAATAACCATCTGATGATTCAGCAACATCATTTATAAAATGTTCATCAGCTTTTGTTGAATTTGTAAGAGGCCATACTTTATTCCATAGCAGTGTTCCTGTTGAGTTAACTTTAAACCCCATAGCACAAGTAGTATCAATTGTTGTGGCACTGACACCATCCCAAAAATAATCGACACTGCCACCTACAAGGAAACCTCCATCTGAAGTTTCAATTACTGAACTTGCATACTCACTCGATGAATGGCCTCCACCATCAGGGTATTGGTATTTCATCGACCATATTAAATTGCCATTCACATCTACTCTTGTCAAAATGGCACCATTGCTTGAAGAAGAGCCACAAAGAATATAACCGCCGGTGCTTACTTTTTTAACATCATTAAACTGGGCGACAAAACCTGAATTGTAGTTTTTTGACCATTGCACCACACCGGCATTATTAATACTTGTCAATACGGCTTGAATGCCACCACCTGCAAAAATATAATCTCCTGATGAAGCTTCTACCATTCCTCCTGCAATATCAAAAAGAGTGACATCGTAACTTTTTCGAAAAGTGGGATTCTGAGCTGAAATATTAAGTTGTAATAAAAGACTCAGAAAGAGAAAAGTAATAAAAATTACTAATGGAAGTTTTCTCATAATGAAAAGTTTAAAATGAAAATTCAATAAAATAAGTACGATAAAATAATTTTATACTTTGACAAATATATTATTTTTTTTTATAAGTTGTATGTGTTAATAAAAAAAAAGCCTCTTCAAACGAAAAGGCTTTTTAAAAATGCAAGTAACTGTCTTATTTGGCTACCAGAGTGACAGTACCGGTAAATTGTTTTTCAACACTGTCAAGACCAATTATTTTAATTACATAGAAATAAGTACCTGGAGAAACATTTTGTCCCTTATATTTGCCATCCCATCCTTCGGTACCTTTATAAATTTCTTCTCCCCAACGGTTTAATATCTGTAAGTCAACATTTTTCATAAAGATGTTATTAGAAACATCAATAGAAGAAGGAATAAAGGCATTAGGTACCGGTTTTATATTAATAGCTATTGAATCACGACAAGCATTATTAAGGGTAACATACATAATATTTCCGGCTTGCAGTGTGTTTGTTGCATAGGTATTAAGAGTGCTTGTTTGTTGAGTGGCCGCGTCAATGGCGAAAGCATAAGTTCCAGCATTAGTAGGTGTTGCAGTAAAATTAACAACCTGTCCAAGGTCCACATATATGGCATTATCTGGGGCATCACTTGTTAATGTTACACTTGGTACAACAGTAATAACTGTAAAAGAGGTGTCAGAGCAACCGACACTATCCTTGTATATATAATAAATTGTATCGTTTCCAACGCCTGCAACTGATGGGTTAAATGAAGAGCCTGTTACGCCATCACCTGAGAATGTGCCTCCTAAAGGCAATCCTCCGCTTAGAGTTAATGCGTTATCAGTGACACAAATGTTGCTGAAAGTGTCTAAAGTAACAACAGGTAAAGGTGTAACAGTAATTGTATTTGTGTCAGCATTAGTACAACCATACACTGAAATTGTATATATTATAGAAAATGTACCGGGGCCAGAAACTGCAGGGTTAAATTTGTTGTTGGTAACAGCTGTTCCTGTATAAGTACCCCCCGCAGGTGTGCCACCTGTTAGGGTGTAAAGAGATGCGTTTTCACACAATTTGGGTAATAAGTTTGAAAATACAGGTTTAGCTGGAATGTCCATAATAGCAAGATTAATGGTAACTACCGAGTCGTGGCAAGTTACACTGTTAGAAATTACAGAAACACTAAGAGTGACATTACCTGCAACAGTATCTGCAACACTGGGTGTATAGGTTGGATTAGGAGCAGTCAGACTGCTGAAAGTTCCTGTGCCTGATGTGCTCCATGTTATAGAGGCATAGTTTGATAAAGAACCTATGACAGTATAAGTTTCACCCTGACAAATAGTGTCTTTAGGTGGAAGGTTAATCTGAGGAGATGCCACAACTTCAATTGCTACATCGGCTGTAACAGTACCACAGGCATTTATGCAAGATACAGTATATGTTGTTGTAACAGCAGGTGATGCTGTAACAGTTTGAGCATTTGCTGGTGTAGTTGCAGGACTCCATTGGTATGAAGTGGCATAATCAACATTGACAGTAATAGAAGAGCTTGTGCCTTGACAAATAGTCTGAGGTGTTGGTGTAACACTATAAATTAAAGGTGTAGGTAAAATTGTTACAACAATAGTATCAATATTGGAACATGGTGTAGGAACATCACTATCAGTAATTTGCAGAATGTACGAAGTAGTAACTGTTGGACTTACCATAGGTGTTTCAATATTGCTGGTGAATCCGGGAGGATCAGAAGTCCAACTGTAAGTGTAGCCAGGCAATCCATACATTGCTGTTTCGCCATTCGGTCCTCCACCGCCTAGTTGAATAGTGCCTCCAATACAAATTGAGGTATCATTGCCTGGCTTAGCCCTGCATTGTTCATAACATAAGAATTCTTCAACTACACTTGGACTTTTTACTACCATGTCTTCAACAGTAACTGCAGAAGTGGTTGACAAGTTAGGAGGTGTTACAGGTTCAGAAGCCGGTGTATAAACATCTTTAAGAGGATTAACAGTATATTCACTGCAACCGCTTTCGCCAACAGTATTTGTTTTAATTAATTTATATCCTAATCCGTTACCGGAAACAGGTATGCCGCTGCCTCCAATCAAATAACCCCCATTGGCTAATTGTTGCCCCTGATTCCAGATAGAATATCCCATACTGAAATTAATAGGCATTCCGGTTACGGAATCTTTATACGCTTTACAAAATTCAATATCAGCACTGGGATTCAATTTCAACATATAATTACTAAACGATGTAATGCTCGTTAAACTGTAATTCGTAGTAATGCCGAATATTGCATAACCGCCATCTGATGTTTGCTGCGTAGAGTAGCCAAAAGTAATACCCAAAGAAAATAGGCTGCCGATTTTATAAATATTTCTGAAATCGTACACATCAGAACTGTTTAACTTCCATAAATAGGGTTCAGTACCGGAAAATATTTCTGCATTACCTGTCAGAATATAGCCACCGTCAGAAGTAGCACTGATAGATTGTCCATCTTCACTTTCGTCATCTGCTCCGTAGGTTTCGGCCCAGAGTAAAGTGCCTGAAGAATTAAGTCTCATTAAAATAATATCTGTTGTAGTATCTGCACTCGTCCCTGGATTAATAATTTGGGTAGTATAACCTGTTACCACAAAGTCGTTATTGGTTAACTGTGCAACTTCAGATGCCACATCATCCAAATCGGGACTGAATCTGAATATTTTATCCCATGAAAGAACTCCTGTTGAATTTGTTTTAACAATATAGACATTGGGAGCAGCTTTTGTTGATTCATTTTCATCGGTATAACCGACACAAATATAACCTCCATCTGCTGTTTGTATTACATGATTGCCATGTGAGGTGCCTGAACCATATGTTTTTGCCCAGCTAACGACGCTTCCGTCACCATTGGTTTTAAGAAGTAACATGCGGTTATTTAAACTGCCTGTCATTATAAAACCTCCGTCACTGGTTTGTTTAACACAACTGCCCATAGTTGAAGCCGTGAAATCTTCAAGGATACAACTGCCCATAAGCATTTGTGCGCATCTTGTATAGGCTCTTTGCCAAACAATATTACTGTATTGATTTATTTTTATCAAAGTCATCTTTGGGAAAGCCAAATCAGCTAAATTCCAACCCAAAAAAGCAAAATTACCATCACTTGTTTGTATAACACTTTCAGTAAAGTGATGTGAACCAGGCATAAAGCCTTGAACGGTGTAGTTTTTTTGAAATACTTGTGAAAACATCTGTGATGTTAGTAAAGTAAAAAGTAATGAAACAAGTAAAATTCTAATAGTCAAAGGTTTATTCATAGTCTGTTTTATTATTTTATTTAAGAAAAACGTTATTATGCTTTTTACTGCGACAAGATAATTAAATTGATTGACAAATATAAAATATTATTTTATATTAGCAATATGTTAAACAATTTTTTTTTAAACTAAAAAAGTTAATAACCTGAAATAAAACAGGAACATCACTTGAGTAAAGTGACAGTGCCAAAATATTTTCGGGTTTCACCATTAAAGTCTTTGACAATTACAACCCATGTATAAACACCTTCAGGTGCAATTCTGTTACTTTCTTTTACAGTGCCATCCCATCTAAAGTTGATATCATCAGTATGAAATATTTCTTCTCCCCAACGGCTAAAAATATAAAAGAGAAAAGTATCGGTGTTAAATCCTATTCCTTTCACTGAGAAATAATCATTCAAGCCATCTTGATCGGGTGTAAATGCTGAAGGGGAATAAAACATGATGTTGTGTTTTATTAATACTTCTTTGCAGGAAGTATCAATACATCCCCTTTCACTTTCAACAATAAGGCATGCAATAAAGCTACCGGCTGTTAAATAGGTATGCTGGGGTGAGGGAGATGTTGAAATATTTTCACTAACAGAAGCGGGCTCACCGAAGTTCCAATGCCATGTGGTTGCTAAAATAGATTGGTCGTTAAATTGAACAGGCGTGTTGTCGAAGTTTCCTTCCGAAATGACATAGCTAAAATTGGCTACAGGCTGAGGATGAACAGTAATCATATTATTGATAATGAGGTTGTTTGAACATCCCGCATTATTAGTGACTGTTAAACTGATGTTAAAACTTCCTGATGTATTAAATACATGAACAGGATTTTGTAAGTCGGATGTGTTTGAAACGCCGGCAGAAGGGTCATTAAAATTCCAAAAAAAAGATTGAATATTTAAATTTTGAAGTGAAGAAAAATGCACTTCTAATGGTTGACAACCTTCAGAAATGTCAGATGAAAAGTTAACTTCGGGAATAGGAGAGATTGTGACTGCAACAGAATCTACAGATGAACATCCAAAATTATCACTTACTGTAACGATATATGATGTATTAGAAACAGGTGTAACAGTAATGCTCTGAGTGCCGGCATTGTTACTCCATAAATAATTGGAACCTCCGTTAGCAGTTAGAGTCGCCGAATCTCCTGCACAAATATTTTGATCGGTTCCTGCATCGGCATTTGATAAATTATGTACATTAACTGTGACATTGTCGGTTTGCAGACAGTTATTACTATCAGTTACAGTAACAATGTATATTTGAGTGGTTGCGGGCGCCACATTTGTATTTGCTGCATTTCCACCATTACTCCATTCATATTGAGCTCCACCGGTTGCAGTAAGGTTAGCTGTATCGCCTGCACATATATCCTGGTTTTGTCCTGCGTCAGCATTGGGCAAAGAATTTATAATTATAGTTGCTGTGGCTGAATCGGGCACGCAATACCCTTCAGTAGCTACAACAGAAATTGTTTTTGTACCGGTGGTTGTCCATGTGACAGTGTGTGGACCAGGTCCAGTGCCCGGTACGGCTGTTCCACCATCAAAATTCCAGTTGTAAATTGTTGTAGTGCTTCCGGCAGCAGTAACAATGGCGCTTTGGTTAATACATATTGGTGAATTTGTAGTTATTAATGGAGTTGGGGTGTAACAGGTATCACAAATAGGATTATTACTGTCGAGGACAACAACCGGAAGAGAAAAAGAAGAAGAACACCCATTTTCGGTTACATTAAGGCTTATATTCATTGTGCCGGAATTAGTCCAACTGACAAGATAAGGCCCTGCACCACTGCCTGAAGCAATGTTTCCGCCTGAAAAGTTCCAGTCATATATTGCTGAAGTTCCAGCTGTTCCATTAAATTCTATGGCCGATGTTTCATCGGGGCAAACAGGTGAAGTGACAGTAAATGATGAAATGGGAGCAGGATTAATATCTATTGTAACAGAAGCTTGAACTCCTATACATCCGGGCTCGGTTACTGTTAAAGTAACTGTATAAGTTCCTAGTGAATTCCAGATTACAGCATGTGGGCCACCTCCTGTTCCGGGGTTTGAAGTGCCACCATTAAAGTCCCATATAAAAGTTGTACCGGTAACATAATCGGATAAGTTAGTGATACTAATTATTGTTGAGTCGCCGAGACAGACAGGTGTAGAAGCAGTCAGTACAGGCGTTGGAGTTGTGCAACCAGAACCACAATTAATCACATTTACAGGAATAGAAATAGTGCTTGCACATTGAGTTAAAACATCAAATAATGTAAGAGAGGCTTGCTGTGTTCCTATGATATTATAAGTGTATGATGCATTTTCACTGGTAGATTCAGGCAATCCTCCCGTATTAAATATCCATGAAAATAATGTTGGATTATCAACACAGATACAAAAAGGTCCCCCCGGACATCCAAAGCCTGTACAAGTTTGAAGAATAGTGCTTGTATTGGTAAATTGCACTATCTGCCCTGCACATGCCGGATTAGGCGTATAGGTAAAATTGGCAGTAGGGGATTGTTTGATAGTAATTGGATAAGTAACAACCTTAACACAGGCATTACCTGTAATGGTAACATAAAGAGTTGTATTCGAAGTAGGTGCTATAGTAATAGCTTGTGTGGTTGCACCATTACTCCATGTAAATCCTGTTCCCGATGCGGCTGTAAGCGTAAGGTCTGTGCCGATGCAATGACTGATGGTTGACATTGTTTCGTGAATAGTATCAGTGATAGTAACAGTGATGCTTGTAGCAGCAGTACAGCCACTGTTATCCGTGAGAGTTGCTGTATAAGTTGTAGTTGCAGAAGGTGTAACAACAGGAGGATAGTAACCTGAAGAGCCATTTGACCACTGAACTGTAGCGTTTGGAGGAGGAACAGAAATAACAACATTATCCAATCCCCAGTGATCATAATCATTTCCACTGCTTGAAACCTGTGCCCATCTGAAACGAGTACTTGTTGACCAGGCTGCTTGCGGTATTTGGCGGCAGTAATTTTGCCATTGGGTTAAGAAAGGATCATTTCCACCATTGGGATCCCAGTAATCAATGTCAATCCAAGGACCATTATTAACAGAATATTGAAGATGTACACCTTCATCGGGTAAGTCGGGCCCTTCACACGGGGAGGCTGCTGCCTGTACGGAGTATTTCATTTCAAAACAAATTGTTCCGCCATTAGAAACATCAAAAGGAACTGTGGTCACATTACGTGGTGCAGGAGATGTGCTTCCCATCCACAAATGAGTTGTTCCATCCAGACCGGCACCACATGGATTGGAGAACATTGCCTGATTGGTTGATTGCCATCCATTACCCACTGTGCCATTATTAAAATTGTTATTCATTAATAATTGGTTGCATGAGGTTTGAGCAGAAAGATTAACAGGTTCTCCTGCACAAATAACTGTAGGGTTTGCACCTGCTGTTATTGTACATGTTGAAGTACATTGAGGAAATGCATGGAAATGAAACAATATATAAGAAAAAAACACAAAAAATTTCAATAAATACTGCCTTTTCATGATTTCATTTTTAATAATTCATATAATCTAAATTTTATTAAATTTGCACTTGCAGACGACAAATTCAATTTTTGGTTGCTGTATTTTATTTTTAGTTTAAAACACAAATATATTATTATTTTGTTAGAAATAAAAATAATATATTGAAAATAAGCATTTTAATAACAATAATAATATAACCAATGACAAAAATTCTTATCATTGATGATGAAAGAAGTATCAGAAATACACTTCAGGAAATTTTAGAGTTTGAAAAATTTGAAATAGAAACTGCTGTTGACGGGCTTGAAGGTTTGGAAAAAGTTAAACTTTCTGTCTATGATGTGATTCTTTGCGATATTAAAATGCCAAAAATGGATGGACTTGAAGTTTTGGATAATATTTTAAAAATTCGAGAAGATGCAACTGTTGTTATGATTACGGGTCATGGCAGTATTGAAACAGCTGTAGAAGCTATTAAAAAAGGGGCATTTGATTTTATTGCAAAGCCTCTTGATTTAAACCGTTTACTGATTACAATCAGAAATGCGATGGATAAGTCAAGTTTGGTACAGGAAACAAAGGTTTTGAAAAGGAAGATCAATAAGACCTATGAAATGATTGGAGAATCGATAGAAATCAAAAAAATTAAAGATTTAATTAAAAGGGTGGCACCTACTGATGCAAGGGTTTTTATAACAGGTGAAAATGGTACGGGAAAGGAACTTGTAGCCCGATGGTTGCATGAACAAAGCCACCGTGCCAATGGTCCTTTTGTTGAAGTGAATTGTGCAGCGATACCATCAGAACTTATTGAAAGTGAGCTTTTCGGACATGAAAAAGGTTCGTTTACATCGGCTTACAAACAACGAAAAGGGAATTTTGAAGTTGCCAGTGGTGGTACTCTTTTCATGGATGAAATAGGTGACATGAGTCTAGCTGCACAAGCAAAAGTATTAAGAGCATTGCAGGAAAATAAAATTACACGGGTAGGGGGAGAAAAGGATATTCCTGTAGATGTGCGCGTGGTGGCTGCTACTAATAAGAATATTGTTGAAGAGATAAGTAAAGGTAATTTTCGTGAAGATTTATATCACAGATTAAGTGTCATACTTATACGTGTTCCTTCTTTAAATGATAGAGAAGACGATATCCCACTATTATCCGAATATTTTTTGAATTTAATATGCGAAGAACATGGCATGCCATTTAGGACTTTTACAGAAGAAGCATTTGTAGAACTCAGAAAAATTAAATGGACAGGTAACATCCGCGAATTAAGAAATGTGGTAGAACGTTTGGCAATAATGTGTGATAAAGTAATAACAGATAAAGATGTGATTATGTTTGCACAACCTTTAGGGAAATGATTTATTTTGTAATTTTATTTTTAATTATTAAATTTGTTTATTAATTTCTCTTCTAACTAAATTTTAGAGGCAGGAAATTTAATATTGTTCTATTTGATTTTTAAGTTAAATAAAGTAAGTATAATGAAACAGGAAAACAATTCTGCTGTTAAGAAAAAGTCAAAAAGAGTATTTGATTTTAAATTTCTTGTTTTTTCATTGATAATTGGAGTTGTCATTGGTTATTTGTTAAGTTTTATACCTCTATACACAGTTAAAAGTAAAAAGAATGATCATAATCAAAATTCACAGGAGTTTTCTGAGATGCGTTCGGGTGGTTATCAGTTTACAAACCCATTGTTAGACTGCGACAATTTTCATTCTTCATTGATAAAATCGCATGTAGAATTAGATAATGATTTAAACGATTATATTGAGAATGCCGTAAAAAATGCTGAAGTAAAGGATGTTTCAGTTTATTTCAGATCGATGAATAATGGCCCATGGATAGGGATTAGGGAAAATGAATTTTATTCGCCTGCCAGTTTGCTCAAAGTACCTTTTTTAATTGCCGCATACAAAAAAGCAGATGCTGATTCCAATTTTCTTAATCAAAAGGTATTGTATTCAAAGGTTTTTGATTCGAATTATAAACCTAATATTGTGGGTGAAAAAACTTTGCAATTAGGTGAAACTTATACAATTGAGCAATTGTTAGAATACATGATCATTTATTCTGATAATGAAGCCAAGGAATTTCTTGTTAAAATACTGGGTGATGATTATATTATGAAAGTTATAACAGATCTTGGCGTTAATCTGAAAGGCAGAGATATGAATTATGATTTTATAACCATAAAAGAGTATTCATCATTTTTCAGAATTATGTATAATGCTTCTTATCTGAGCCGTGATATGTCAGAAAAAGCACTTAAAATGTTGAGTCAAACAAAATTTAATGATGGTATTCCTGCCAAGCTTCCAAAAAACATACAAATTTCACATAAATTTGGTGAAAGAGGACTGCCCAACTCTAATCTTAAACAGTTGCATGATTGTGGCATTGTTTATTTGCCAAACGCTCCCTATTTGTTGTGTATCATGACAAAAGGGTCTGATTTTAATAAACTAATAAAAGTCATTGCTGATATCTCAGAAATTGTTTACAAGCACTTATCTGAAAATTAAAAAAGGCCACCATTTCGGGCAGCCTTTCTAAAACATAATGTTTTCAGTTAATTTACTTTATAAGTAACATCTCCTTTTTCAAGAAAGTTGACAATTTGTTTAGCGGCTGCAATGCCTGCATTAATATTTGCTTCTTCGGTCTGAGCACCCATTTTTTTAGGTGTAAAGAAGCATTTTTCGGGAAAGCGGGCTATAATATCGTCTTTGCATCCTGGTTCGATATCCGAAACATATTTAAAATCTGGCCTTGTTTCAAACATTTTTAATAAAGACTCTTCATCAATTACTTCCTTACGTGCAGTATTTACTAAAGTAGCACCTTTAGGCATTTTTGATAAAAGGTCAAGATTGATAGATTTTTTAGTTTTTTCGTTAGCAGGAATATGCAATGAAACATATTCACATTTGCTGTATAGTTCTTCAACAGTGTTAAGCGGTTCAATACCATCCTTTTTAATAATTTCAGCTGGAACAAAGGGGTCAAAAGCAAATATTTTCATTCCAAAGCCTTTGGCTATTTCAGCCACATATTTTCCGACATTGCCATAAGCATGAATACCAAGGTTTTTCCCTCTTAACTCGGTGCCTGATTTGCCATTGTAAAAACCTCTGGCAGCCATAACCATCATTCCAAAAGCAAGTTCTGCAACAGCATTTGAGTTTTGTCCGGGTGTATTCATGGCGACTATGCCTTTTTCTGTGGCAGCAGCAAGGTCTATGTTGTCATATCCTGCGCCTGCTCTGACAACTATTTTCAATATGTTTCCAGCTTCAAGTACTTCGCGTGAAGCTATATCGCTGCGAATAATAACAGCATCAATATCCTTAACAGCATTAACAAAGTCACTTTGAGATGTGTATTTTTCTAATAATACAAGTTCATAACCTGCTTTATCCAATACTTCTTTTATACCCTTTACAGCCACCGGTGCAAAAGGTTTATCAGTAGCAACCAATACTTTTTTCATGATTATTTATTTAAATTATAATGACTTTTCAAATTCTTTCATGCAATCAACAAAAGCAATAACACTTTCTGTTGGACAGGCGTTGTAGGTCGATGCTCTGAATCCACCAACAGAACGATGCCCTTTAATACCGATCATGCCTTTTGATTTGGCAAAACTCATAAAGGCTTCTTCTTTTTCGGCATATTCTGGTTTTAAAACAAAGCAGATATTCATTAATGAACGGCTGTCTTTTTCTGATGTGCCAACAAATACTCTACTGCTGTCAATGGCATCGTACAAAATATTAGCTTTTTCAATATTTATTTTTTCAATAGCTTTTAAACCACCTATAGCTTTTAACCATTTAAGTGTTTCTTTGATTGTAAAAATAGGCATTACAGGAGGTGTGTTGAACATGCTTCCTTCTTCGGCATGGGTGCCATATTTGAACATTGTTGGAATATGACGATTAGCAATGCTGTTCATAAAATCTTCCTTAATTATCACAAATGTACAACCGGCAGGACCAATATTTTTCTGAGCACCACCGTAAACCATTACATACTTTGAAATATCAGTAGGTCTGCTTAGGAAATCGGACGACATATCGGCAATCAGTGGAATAGGAGAGTCCATGTCGTAGCGAATTTCAGTTCCGTAAATGGTATTGTTAGTTGTGATGTGGAAATAGTCTGCATCTTTTGGAATAACATAACCTTTGGGAATGTAATTGAAATTTTTGTCAGCCGAAGAAGCTACAGTGATGGTTTCTCCAAAACCTTTGGCTTCTTTTAAAGCTTTTTTAGCCCAGACACCTGTTTCGAGGTAAGCGGCTTTGGTTTTTAAGAAATTCATTGGGATTGTGGCAAACTGAGTGCTGGCGCCACCTCCGAGAAACAATACCTGGTAACCTTGTGGAATGTCAAGAAGTTCTCTCATTAAAGCAAATGCTTCATCTATAACAGCTTGAAAATCCTTACTTCTGTGTGAAATTTCAATCAACGACATGCCAATGCCATTTAATTCTAAAATTGCCTTAGCTGTGTTTTCAATGGCAATTCTTGGTAATACTGCAGGACCTGCATTAAAATTATGTGCTTTCATAAAGTTTAAATTAAGTTTAGTGTTAGTTAAATAGTTTTATATTGTAAATATTTTATTTATAAATAGTTATATTCTTTTTGTCAGAGATATTGCTTCTGCTTAAATAAAGAAATTCGGGTGTAAATATAATTATTTTTATTTTGATTATTTGTCTTGTGGTAAATTTCTTTTTTGCTGCTTTGATATGTCTTTTTTTAGTTTATTGTTTTTTTCTTTAGGATTTCTGGCATCAACATTATCGTAAAACTGCCAGAGGTCTTTTTCAAACACAAAAGCATCATAGGTGTCGGTTTCAGGAATATAAAACTGATATTGACCTTCCAGTCCTTTTGCCATAGGCGAAACCCTGTCAAAAACAATCATCCATTTCTTATTTTTACCCTTACTTATATATTGCTTTTCATATTTCAATGAAGCAGATACATTTGAGCCATATTCCATAATAAAACGGGATTTCAAATCATTTTTAGATTGAAAGATTGGAACACCAAACTCAGGCTGACCGCTGTTGTCGAATACTATCACATCAATTATTTTTCGTGTAGTTCTTCCATTGTTTCCGTCCCACCCCAAAAGTGTATAATAGATGTTGTCTTTTGATTTTGTTAAAATCATTTTGTAATATAAAGCGCCGTACCAGTTTTCATTTGTAAGAATATCCTGTGTTGAGTTTGAATTTTTTTGTGTATTGTTTGTTAATCTATATATTTCTTCACCTTTGGTTTTCTTTGGATTTATTTGGATCAATCCGAAATAATCATAACTGCCATCAGCTTTCCTTAAATTCCATGTAAATATTCTAAAATAATTGTCTTTTGATTTGATGATGGATATTGTTTTTAAAGAATCAAAAGCATAATTGAAAGAATTTTCATTTTGCAACGACTCGTTTAAAAGTCTGAAAAACTTTTCATTGGCTTCATATTTTTCAGAATCGAACTTGCCATAAAGTATTTCGTGAGCTGTAATTTTAAGAGAATCTTCTGTTTCTTTAATGGCAGTAAAATCTTTTTTATTCTGAGCATTGAGAAGTAAGATGCAGAAAATGAACAAATTAAATAAAAAGACTTTAATAAATTGAGCCATTATGAATTTTTTAATTTATAAATCACTTGTGAGTCGGTTTCAAAAGTTCAAACTGTGTCATTCTGAGTGAAACGAAGAATCTAATTATCAAGATGTTGAGATTTTTCACTTCGTTCAAAATGACAAGAAATCTTTCTTTTGAGACAGTCTCTATATTTTAAAGGCAAAGAGTACATATATAAATGCAAAAATAAAACTTTTAGTATCTTTACCCAAATATATTTCAAATATGACACTCAACGAAAGAAAAGCCGCATTTAATGCCTTAGGACAAAAACTTCAAAGTTTGCTGGATAAAAAAAGTGGGGAGGAAGGTTTTGAAAATATGTTGAGGAATGTTTATTTTAATAATAAATGGTTTGATGAGTTGCATACAAGGTTTATGTTAAGTCAGATTGCAGAAATGCTAAAATCTGAAAATCTTGAAAAGTGGCTTGATTTATATGATCATTCTCAATTCAATCCGCTGAATATTAAAAGTGTGGGCGTTATCATGGCGGGAAATATTCCATTAGTAGGTTTTCATGATTTTTTGTGCGTTTTAATCTCCGGTCATATTTTTATTGGGAAATTGTCATCGCAGGATCATATTTTATTGCCATATATTTCTGATTTATTAGTATCCATTGATGAAAGGTTTAATAAATTTATATTTTTAAAGGAGGATTTGCGAGATGGCTTTGATGCTGTAATAGCTACTGGAAGCAATAATTCATCGCGGTATTTTGAGTATTATTTTGCTAAATACCCCAACATTATCAGAAATAACAGAAACAGTCTTGCAGTATTAAATGGATTTGAAAGTCCCGAACAATTGGATGCTTTAGCTGATGATATCTGTTTGTATTTCGGAAAAGGTTGCAGAAGTGTCTCGAAAATATATATTCCTCAGAATTATAATTTTGATTCTTTAATTCAATCCTTTGACAAATATAATATTCAAAAATTCAACACCAAGTATTTTAATAATTACGAATATTATAAATCCATTTATATAATAAATAATTTGACATTCATTGATAATGGCTTCCTGTTATTAAGAGAAGATATGTCAATGAGCTCGCCTGTAAGTGTTTTGCATTATGAATTTTATAGCAATTTGCAGAATGTTAATGAAGCTATTGTTGAAAATCATAATAACATTCAATGTGTAGTGAGTGAAATTAAACAAATAAACAACAGTGTTAAATTAGGCCATGCCCAAAAGCCCGTCTTATGGGATTATGCTGACAATGTTGACACATTAGAATTTTTATTTGAAATTTAGTGGCAATTTTTGAAATTAAAAATTGTTTAAAAATATTGAATTATATTTATGTAATCTTTTGGTTATATGATGATTAATGACATATGATATTTAATTTATCTATAAAAAACAGAAGATTATATTGAGTTAAAAAGTGTTAATATTTAAAAAAATGTTAAATATTTAATTTTTTTTATAATTTTGCATCAGTACTTTAATTATTAATTAAAAATTTAAATTATTATGGAAGAAACTACACAAGTTCCAGTAGAAGTTAAATACAATGTCCCCCAATCATAGGGCATAAGGTGGCTTAATTTAAGTTGTTTTAATATTTAATTTTTTCAAAAATAAAAATAATAATAATAATAATAATTTTTCAAGTTAAGAGGCGGGAAATA
>Ga0172369_10003135_pt1 | contig 21977 bp, 18 predicted proteins | sample LakKiv25m_FD_114539 | JGI IMG/M metagenome (GOLD analysis project Ga0172369, IMG submission 114539) | Freshwater microbial communities from Kabuno Bay, South-Kivu, Congo - kab_022012_11.25m | ecosystem: Environmental > Aquatic > Freshwater > Lake | place: Democratic Republic of the Congo...
CATATAATTATCGCAAATATAAACGACTTGAAAAGCCCTGTAAATAAATCCTTGAAGGCAAGTGTATCAAACGTCATCTTCCAGTATATCGTAGAACCTATCAGGAGTTTATAAACGCCTATCACATACCCGCCTATTATGCCTACGAAATCAGCGTAAACCGTCAGCAAAGGAAGCATAATGCATAGCGCAAGAAATCTTGGCACAACAAGATATTTCACAGGGTTTGCGGCAAGAGTCCTCAGGGCGTCTATCTGCTCGCTTACCTTCATTGTCCCGAGTTCTGCGGTAATGCTTGCGCCCACTCTTCCGGCAATAACAAGCGCCGTTAAAACCGGGCCCAACTCTCTCAGCATAGAAAGCGCCACAAGGCTCGATATGTACATCTGGGCGTTCATTTTTGTCAATTGATATGCGCTTTGAAGCGCCAGCACCATTCCTGTAAAGAACGCTACCATAAAAACTATAGGAAAACTCATAACGCCTATCTTATGCATCTGGATAAACCACTCTTTTTTTCTGAAAGGCCGGACAAATACCTGAAATATAGTGCCTACCATCAAATTAAATGTGCCGCCTATATAAATAAAAAAATTAAGTGCTTTTATCCCAAGATCATTTATCCACTCTTTCATAAATGCACCTCAGAATCTTTTCTTGCGCTTTACGCCGAAAAATTCTTCGTTCTCTTTTAATTTCATCTGAAATATCTGGCCGTTATCCAGCTTATATTCCAGGCTCATCTCGTCCATGTTTTCCCTTTTCTGATAAGGAAGAAGCTCTTCCCTGGCAAATGTCCTGAATCCAACCGACACGTTGTCACCGATATCCTTGATCATCTTAATGCTGTCAGAACCATCTTTGCTTATATCCCATCCATCCCACACTATTGTTTTCATGTCAGACCTCAGCTTCATATAACTTAACAGATCAGAGCCCGCAATATTTCTCAGGTCTATATAGCCTTCCATCGTAAAAGTAGCCTGAGCCTGCCTGATATTAGAATCCACTATACTGATTATAGGGCCTATGCCTTGTATTTTTATATCAGCAGAATCATACCAGATAGGGCCTATCTTGCCGGATCTGCCTCTTATAAAGCCGCTTGACTGAAGATTATTGATCGGGCCTTTTATATTGAAAACACCGCTCATGACGCCAGTCACGACACCGGGCCTTTTTGCCTTTGTTATTATTGCAATATCTCTTAGATTCGCCCTTAGTATCTCAAAACAAATATTTGTTTCAAACGGTTCCTTTAAACTTACCTTTCCTTTTAAACGATAGAATTCTCCAAAATTCAGGGAATATATCTCAAGATTATCCTTTGTAAGCTTGAAAAATATCTTTAAATCCGGCAGCACCCTGGAATTAAGAGTCATATTGCTGGAATAGAGCTTGCCTGTCAGGCCATCTTTCAATACCTTGGCTTTTAAAATAAAACTGCCGGATAGTGCTGCGCCTTTAATATCCAGTTTGTCTATTTTTAACTCTGAAATCAACTTTTCATCATTGCGAAAATAGAAATTCAAAGAAACAGCTTTATCGATTCCAAGATCTACAGCCTCGGCACTAACTATAACAACAAATATTAAAATTGCAGCCAACACTGCGATTTTTAGATTACGATTTCTATAGCTCAAAGGTATAATAGTCTCCTTTTTTATTCTTTCAATACAAGTTTTCCGTTTTCAGCGGACACCTTTACAGGTTTTCCTTTTACAAGGTGTTTTGAAATCATCTCTTCCGCTAAAGGGTCTTCCAAAAATCTTTGTATGGTGCGCTTTAAAGGCCTTGCGCCGAAAACAGGATCAAAGCCTTTTTCTATCAAAAAATCTTTCGCTGACTGGTCAAGGACTATATCCACAGTCTGTTCCTTCAGCCTGGCCGTTACCTCTTCCATCTCTATTTCTATAATCTTATACAGGTCATCTTTTGTAAGCGGATGGAATACTATTGTGTCATCAATCCTATTCAAAAATTCAGGTTTAAATGTTTTTTTAACCTGGTCCAGGAGCCTTTCTTTCATATCTTTGTAAGTAATTTCCTGGGACTCTGATTTAAAACCAAGGGAGCCATGTTTCCTGAATATCTCCGCCCCGACATTGGACGTCATGATAAGTATGGTATTTCTAAAGTCCACCTTCCTGCCGAAACTGTCTGTAAGGCGCCCGTCTTCAAGAACCTGCAGCAGTATATTAAATACATCCGGGTGGGCCTTTTCTATTTCATCCAAAAGCACGACCGAGTAAGGCCTGCGCCTGACCTTTTCCGTAAGCTGTCCGCCCTCTTCATAGCCGACATATCCTGGAGGAGCTCCTACCAGCCTTGAAACATTAAATTTCTCCATGTACTCGGACATATCAAGTTGTATAAGAGCATTTTCGTCGCCGAACATGAATTCCGCAAGCACTCTCCCTAAATGGGTTTTTCCTACGCCTGTAGGTCCGAGAAATATAAAAGAGCCTATCGGCCTTTTGGGATCTTTTATGCCTGCGCGCGAACGCCTGACTGCATGGGCAATAGCGCTTATAGCCTCATCCTGGCCGACTATTTTACTGTGCAGCTCGCTTTCCATCTTCAGGAGCCTTTCAGACTCTTTTTGTTCAAGCCTGAAAATAGGTATGCCTGTCCATTTTGAAACCATATTCGCAATCAATTCTTCGTCAACTTTCGGCCTGGCTTCCATCCTGGATTTTTTCCATTCTTCCCGGGTCTTATCCAGCCTGGCGCGCGATTTCTTCTCTTCGTCCCTGAGGTTAGCAGCCTTCTCAAAATCCTGATTCTTTATCGCGGAATCTTTTTCTTTATGGATATTTTCTATAGCACTCTCCATATTCTTTATTTCCTGTGGAGCGGTCATGGTAGAAAGCATGGCCTTTGAGCCGGCTTCATCTATCAGGTCTATAGCCTTGTCAGGCAAAAATCTTCCCGAGATATACCTGTCTGAAAATTTCGCCGCAGCTTCTATAGCGGAATCCGTAATTTCAACCCTGTGATGAGCTTCGTATTTATCCCTGAGGCCTTTCAGTATTTTAATTGTTTCATCAACACTGGGCGGGTCAACCATAATCGTCTGAAAACGCCTTTCAAGCGCAGCGTCCTTTTCTATGTGTTTTCTATATTCATCCAGGGTAGTCGCTCCTATGCACTGTATCTCGCCTCTTGAAAGAGCCGGCTTCAGGATATTTGAAGCATCTATCGCTCCTTCCGCACCCCCTGCCCCAACCAGCGTATGTAATTCATCTATAAAAATAATTACATTTTCAGACCTTTTTATCTCATCCATCACCGCTTTTATTCTCTCTTCAAACTGGCCCCTGTATTTTGTGCCGGCTACCATGAGCGCGAGATCCAGTATTATCACTTTTTTATCTTTCAACACTTCGGGTATATCGCCTTTCACTATATTCTGCGCAAGGCCTTCTACTATTGCTGTTTTCCCGACCCCTGCTTCGCCTAAAAGCACTGGATTATTTTTTGTGCGCCTTGAAAGTATCTGGATAACTCTTTCTATTTCGCTCTGTCTCCCTATCACAGGATCCAGTTTATTATCGCGTGCAAGCTGGGTAAGGTTCCTTCCAAAAGCATCAAGCGCGGGAGTTTTAGAGCCTATTTTCTGGTGCGGAGCATGCCCGGCTGCCTGAGACTGTCCCGGCTGGGGAGCTGTTCCAAAACCAGGCTGTATATTAGAACCTAAAAGTTCAGCTATCTCTTCTCTTACTTTATTAAGATCGAGCCCGAGATTTACCAGCACCTGAGACGCTACGCCTTCGCCTTCTCTTATAAGCCCCAGCAAGATATGCTCCGTGCCTATATAGTTATGGCCTAAAGACCTCGCCTCTTCGCTTGAAAGCTCTATAACTTTTTTAGCTGTGGGAGTAAACGGTATATCGCCTGAGACAACCGTAGGCGGGCCGGGTTTTACAATCTTTTCTATCTCCATGCGTATCTGCTGCAAATTGAGGCCTAATTTTTGAAGCACAACTGCAGCTACGCCTTCGCCTTCTCTTATAAGCCCCAGTAAGATATGCTCCGTGCCTATGTAATCATGATTAAACCTCTTTGCCTCTTCTTTTGCCAGGATTATCACCTTCCTCGCACGTTCTGTAAACCTGTTAAACATAATTTGTCCCTCCAGTTTAAATTATAATATTCGAGCAGGGGATGGCCGCGGCCATCCCCTGCAACATTATTACTTCCCTAATTTTTCTCTGATTATCTCCGCCCTTTTAACGTCTCTCTGGTTAGGGCTGAGTTTTTTCTTTTCCAGTTTTTGAAGATGAGCAGGCTGAGTTACTACAAAAAGTTCATTTATAAGAGCTCTGTCTGCCTGTTTTATTACGCCCAAATCAACGCCCAGCCTTGCAAGCGAAAGAAGGTCTATGGTTTCCGTGCTTGTTATTATATGGGCGCTTTTCAGCGTCCCATATGCCCGCCATATCCTGTCTTCCAGGGCTTCCCTGTTTTGCAGAAGAAGCGTTTCTCTCGCGCTCTGTTCGTGGTCCACTATCTGTTTTATAATCCTTTCTATGTTATCGATTATATCTTCTTCTTTATGCCCCAGGGATACCTGGTTTGATATCTGGAAAAAATTACCGCTTGCCTCTGTTCCTTCTCCGTAAAGGCCGCGTGCAGTCAAACTTAATTTTGTTATAGCCTGCAGTACTTTTCCGATTTGTTTTGTCATCACAAGCGAAGGCAAATGCAGCATTACAGACGCCCTCATGCCAGTCCCTGTATTCGTAGGACAAGCTGTGAGATACCCAAAATCCACGGAATACGCAAAATCCAGAGAATTCCCCAGGTCAGTATCCACATCATTTATTATCTGCCAGGCCTCTCTTAAATTAAATCCTGATTTCATGACTTGCATGCGCAGGTGGTCTTCCTCATTAATCATTATGCTAATAACCTCATCCTGACCCACAGACAAACCTTTGTTTTCCGAATCTATCATGTGTTCCTTGCTCATAAGATGCCTTTCCACAAGAAATTGTTTATCTATCGGATCCAGCTTTCCTATCTCCACAAATAATGAGCCTTTTAATTTCTTGAGAGACAGGATACTTTCTTTTGAGATTCCAAGAATCGCCTCTTGTTCTTTCTTGCTTGCCCAATGCGCAAAAGGATAACTTGCAAGATTCCTCGCCAGCCTTACGCGTGAAGACATCACTATATCGCATACAGGGCCTGTGCACCTTATCCATTCGCCTGTATTATTCAATAAATCATCCAATATCATAGCATCTCCTCTTATTATTTATTATTCTTCTTTTCTATTTCTTTTATCTTGTCCCGTAATTTTGCCGCTTCTTCAAAATCTTCTTTCTGCACTGCCTTCTGGAGTTTTTCTTTCAAAACATCCAGGTCATTTCTTGCTTTTACTGCCTTGGCTATCTTTTTAGGCGATTTGCCGCAGTGCTGGGTCGACCCGTGTATCCTTTTCAAGAGAGGGACCAGCGCTTCTTTAAAAGCATTATAACATTCGCCGCAGCCAAGCCTCCCGACCTTTTTAAAATCTTCGTATGTAAGCCCGCACTTAGGGCATTTAAGCTTAGGCTCTGTTTTAGCCTTATTGAACTGCGTGCCAAGATCGGCGAGGCCTGCCAGAAGATCGCTAAGCCCGAAATGGCTTTCCATCTGCGCGCCTTTTTTCTGAGCGCACTCCTCGCATAGATGCAGTTCCGTTATCTGTTCATCTATTATCTCTGTAAGATGAACCGTTGCCTGGCTCTTGCCGCATATATTGCAAACCATAATGCCTCCTAAAATTTTGCGAAGCAAAATTTGATCCCGAGCCCCTCGCCGCATCATTTTTACTTGCCGGCGGTCCGGGACAAGGGACAAATTAGTACTTTACCCCATCCGTCTTTGTTAATTTTTTGAATTCCTTCATCAAATTCAACGTAAGTTTTCCTGGCTTGCCATCTCCGATAATTCTCTTATCCACACACACAACAGGTATGATCTCCGCTGCAGTGCCTGTTAGAAAACATTCGCCAGCTGTAAAAATATTATGCCTGGTAATAATTTCTTCTTTCACAGTCATGCCGGCTTTTTTTGCAATATCCATTACGCACGCCCTTGTGATGCCTTTAAGTATTCCAAGATAAGCAGGCGGAGTAATAAGGCTGTCATCTTTTATAATAAAAATATTATCTCCTGTACATTCCGCCACATACCCATGGGCAGTAAACATCAACGCCTCCTCATATCCGCAGTTTATCGCCTCTATCTTTGCCAGGATATTGTTAAGGTAATTCAGGGATTTGATTTGAGGGTTCAACGCCTCCGGTATATTTCTTGGCGTAGGCACTGTGATAATATTCAATCCTTCCTTGTACATCTTTTCAGGATAGAGTTTTATATTATCCGTGATGATAATGATAGAAGCGGATTTACACTTCCTCGGGTCCAGACCCAAATCTCCTATGCCCCTTGTAACTACAAGCCTGATATAGGCGTTATCCAGCTGATTTAATTTAAGTGTTTCCACCACTGCCTTTATCATATCTTCTTTAGAAAACGGGATAGTAAGCATAATACCATGGCTTGATTCGTAAAGCCGCTCTATATGCTCTTTTAATTTAAAAACAAGTCTTTCATACGAACGTATGCCTTCAAACACGCCGTCGCCGTACAAAAGCCCGTGGTCAAAAACAGAAACCTTAGCCTCGCCTTTCTCAAAATATTCGCCGTTGATATAAACCTTTAAACCCATATATCCTCCCAAATTTTGCAAAGCAAAATTTGATCCCGAGCCCCTCGCCGCATCATTTTTACTTGCCGGCGGTTCGGGGCGAGGGACCTTTAACTTTTAACTAACACACCGTCCTTCATCTCTACTATTCTATTCGCCCTTTTCGCGATCTCCTTGTCATGCGTAACAATAATTATTGCTGTCTTATTCTTTTTATTTAAATTAAACAATATATTCAGTATTTCCAGGCCCATTTCAGAATCCAAATTGCCTGTAGGCTCATCGCATAAAAGCGCTTTCGGATTATTTACAAGAGCTCTTGCTATTGCAACTCTCTGCTGTTCCCCTCCTGAAAGCTCATTGGGCCTGTGGTACATTCTTTTCCCAAGCCCTACGTCCTCCAGTAAAACCTCAGCTCTATTCTTCGTCGTTCGTCGTTCGTGGCTCGTGGCTCGCATACCTATAAGCCTCGGCAACATTACATTTTCCAATGCCGTAAAATCAGGAAGCAGATGATAAAACTGAAACACAAACCCTATCTTTTGATTCCTGAACCTGGCTCTTTTAATATCATCCAGGCTGTAAAAATCAAAGTTGTCCAGAAATACTTTGCCTGAGCTTGGCTTATCTATGCCGCCCAATATATGTAAAAGAGTAGACTTGCCTGCGCCTGAAGGGCCTACTATTACAATTACATCATCCTTCCTCAACTCCAAGCTGACCCCTTTTAAAACATGCAGTTCTCTTTTGCCGTCTTTATATATCTTATGTATATTATCAGCCCTAAGCATGCCTAAAGTCTCTATAAACTTGACACTCTGACAATGTTAGTTTTGTCAAGTTTGTTATTCGTACTGAAGCGCTTCCGCTAAACTCTCAATAAACTTTACATTCTAACAATGTCAGTTTTGTAAAGTTTATTATTCATACCGAAGCGCTTCTACAGGCTCCATCTTCGCCGCCTGCCACGAAGGATAAAGCGTTGACAATAAACTTATCATTATTGCCGCAACTATCACAGTTATTGAATCTGACAGCTCCAGATTAACAGGCAGCTTGTCTATATAATAAATGTCTCTTGGCAATTTTATAAACTGGTATGTTTTCAATAAATAACACAGGCCAAAACCTCCTATAGCTCCGATAAGAGTCCCTGCAAAACCTATCAGAAAACCGTCCAGCATAAAAATTTTTCTTATACTTCTATTGTCAGCTCCTATTGATTTAAGAATGCCTATATCTTTTGTCTTTTCCATAACCATCATTATAAGTGCGCTGGCTATATTAAAGCACGCCACAACCACGATAAGCGCAAGTATTATGAACATGGTTATTTTTTCAAGTTTCAAGGCGCTAAACAGGTTTTTATTCAATTCTGACCAGCTTCTCACCCAGTAATCAGGCCCTATATTTTTCTGGATGTCTTTTTTTATACGTTCCGCGCTGTTTACATCATCTACACGTACGCCTATGCCACCTGCCACATTACCAGTGCTGTAAAAATTCTGAGCCCCTTCAAGATTTGTAAATATAAGATTCATATCGTACTCAAACATGCCTGAATTAAATATGCCGGCTATCTTAAAACCTTTTGGCCTGGGGTCTGCAGCAGATATCAGAGAAATAGTATCTCCTATCTTCAGACCCAGCCTGGAAGAAAGCTCTTTCCCTACCAAAACAGTGTCTTTTTTAAGCTCAAGAGTGCCTGATTCCAGATATTTCTGTATGCTGGTGACGTCCTTTTCTCTTGCAGGATCTATGCCTCTCAATAAAACGCCAAGGACCTGTTCATCCTGTCTTATAAGAGCCTGGCCGTTCAGAAAAGGAGAACTTGCTTTTACATGCTGTATCTTATTTATTTCGCTCACAAGCGCGCTATAATCAGGAATGCCTCCTTCCTTTTCAATTATTATATGAGAATTTGTGCCGACTATCTTTTCGCGGAGGTCTCTGTCAAAACCGCTCATCACAGCCAGCACTACAATCAGGGCTGTCACACCCACAGCCACACCCATTATAGAAATAAAACTTATAATGGAAATAAATTTTTCCCTGCGTTTCGAAACCAGATATCTGAAACTAATCCATAATTCGTATGGCATATCTTTTTACCTGGGCCACCTGACAGGTGACCCAGGTTTATCAAGCTTCTGGTTTTAGTTGTGGAAATAAAATTACATCCCGTATAGATGACTGATTCGCAAGAAGCATTACCATCCTGTCTATCCCTATGCCAAGCCCGCCTGCCGGAGGCATCCCGTATTCCAGGGCCCTTACAAAATCCTCGTCTATTTTCCTCACGCCTTCCTGGCCCACCAGCTGCTCTTCAAATCTTTTTTTCTGCTCTATGGGGTCATTGAGCTCTGAATACGCGTTTGCAATCTCCATGCCTCCCATAAAAAGCTCAAACCTGTCTGTTAAAAGCGGGTTGTCTTTTTTTCTTTTTGCCAGAGGGCATAGCTCTGCGAATAGATCTATCACAAAAATCGGCCTGTCCCCTGTTTCAGGTTCGAGCATTTCCGTAATAATATTGGCTATCTGCGAACGCGTAATATCCTTGGCCTTAAAATCAACGCCTTTGGCCTGAAGCTTTTTTATCCAGTCCTGAGAAGAATCATCAGGGTTTATATCAAATTTCTTTTTAATCTCTTCTGCAAATGACCATCTCGGCCACGGCGGAGTCAGGTCTATGATTTCTTCTCCAAATTTTATTTTATTGGTGCCAAGGACTTCGGTTGCAACGTAATTAAAAATCTCCTCTGTTAACTGCATCATGCCAAGGCAATCAGAATAAGCTTCATATATTTCTATCATTGTAAATTCAGGATTATGCCTTATAGAGATGCCTTCGTTTCTAAAGTTTCTATTAAGCTCGTAAACCTTATCGAATCCGCCGACTAATAATCTTTTCAAATATAACTCTGGGGCAAGGCGCAGGTATAAATCAACATCAAGGGCATTATGATGCGTCTTAAAAGGGTCTCCTGCAGCCCCTCCTGCCAGTGACTGCATCATAGGGGTTTCAACTTCTAAAAAACCTTTTTTATCCAATAATTCTCGCATCCTTGAGATAATGCGGCTACGGACCTGAAAGACCCTGCGCACATCTTCATTTACTATCAGATCCACATATCTCTGCCTGTATCTTGTATCCACATCTTTCAGGCCGTGCCATTTTTCAGGCAAAGGCCTCAGGCCCTTGCTTAATATGGTAATCTCCTCTGCATTTATTGTAATTTGGCCTGTATGGGTCTTAAAAAATTTACCTTTAACCCCTAATATATCTCCTATATCTAATCTTTGAAATATATTAATATATACATCCTTGCCTATGATATCCGCCTTGATATATACTTGTATCCTCCCGCTAGAATCTCTCAGGTCTATAAAGCTGGATTTTCCATGCTCTCTCAAAGCAGTAATCCTGCCTGCTGTCTGAACAGAATCGCCTTCTTTAGCATCTTTAAGCATTGTTTCTATGCTTACAAGCTTATCAAATTTCCTGCCATAAGGCTCAATGCCTATCTCTTTGATAGCATTTAACTTATCAATGCGCTGCTTTACAAATTCGCTCATCTCTTCCATATAAATTCTCCATTTTCGTTTAATTATATATTATATGCTATATAGTGTCAATATAATTAGGCTGCTAAACAACTTTACAAACTGACAATGTCAGTTTTGTCAAGATGTTGGCAGGATAACGCTTATTTAATGCCTATGATTGAGGTTTTGTATCCGGTGATAAAAAGGTGGGATTTCTTTTCTTCTACGCTGTCATATATTCTACCTTTTGAATCTATAAAGCAGGAATAACCGGTGTTGGCGCACCTTACAACAGGCATTCTGTTTTCAATCGCCCTGAAAACAGAGCACGCTGCGTGCTGATAAGCTGCCCCACTTTTTCCATACCATGCGTCGTTTGTAATAACAATAAGAAATTCAGCGCCATTTTCAACAAACCTTTTGGCGAGCTCCGGGAAAATATCTTCGAAACAAATTAAAACACCAAATTTAGCTTTAAGCTTTAAGCTGTAAACTGAAAACTGAAAAATTTTAAATTCATGGCCTGGGGTAAATTCTCCTAGTTCACCTAACACCAATTTATGTAATGCTGGAAATCTTTTTGAGAATGGCACGTATTCGCCGAACGGGACAAGATGGATTTTATCATATCTGCCGGCAATATCGCCTTCCCTGGAAATAAGTACTGCACTGTTGAAAGATTCTTCGTTGTCCTCCGCATTTACTCCTGTCAGAAGCTGGGTTTTCGTTTCCTTTGCAAGATTTAAAACCCTGCCGGTCATCTCTTTATCTATTTCAAAAAATCCTGGAAAAGATGTCTCGGGCCAGACAATTAAATCCGGGCTGTCAAGAGCTGCCATCTTTGTAAGAGCGCTATATTTTTCTATTATCATATTTTGGGCTGCAGGATCCCATTTAAGTTCCTGCGGAATATTGCCCTGGATAACTGAAATTTTCGTTGTATTTTTAAAATTGCCTTTTTCGTTTAGCCTGACAAAACCATAACCACAAACTAACAATAGAATCAACAACAGAAAGCATAGGGCATAGCGCATAGGGCATAGAACTGAGAGCATAGAGTGCCGCAGATTATTTTTTTTACTCTCTGCGTTCTGTTCTCTGCACTCTATAACAGTCCTAACTAACCTCCATACTGTTATATTCACCATCATTATTACAAATGAAACGCCATATACACCTGAAAAGTCAGCTATCTGAATCAGCGGCAAATTTTTATACTGCGAATACCCCAGCAATGCCCAGCCAAAACCCATGATAGGAAAGTGCGCCTGAATATATTCTAGAAAAACCCAAACTAAAGGAATTGTTATAAGTTTCAAGCTGTAAGTTTTAAGCAGGCGACAACATAAACCAAAAATACCAAAATATAATGCTAAATATAAACATAAAATAACCAGGCCGATTACAGTCACGTGATACAACCAGTATAGAGTTCCTAGATAAAATAAAAAACCGAAAACATAAGAAATCAAAAATACATCTTTAGGAGATTTGTCTTCGATTACAGAAAAAAACGGGATAAAACCAATAAAGGCGAGAAAACTAAGGTTAAAATTCGGAAAAGCAAAAATTAAAAACAGGGCAGATGTTATTACTTTCCACAGCATTTTTTATATTTTTTGCCGCTGCCACACGTACACGGGTCATTACGGCCGACTTTTGGCTCTGAGCGTTTATATTGTTCCACGGAAGGCCTGGTTTCAGGAAGTTCTTCCTGAAATTCCTCTTCTCCATGCGCCTTGGGAGCTGAAATCTTAGACATAGGGGCTGCTTCTGTCTTTACAAATTCCTGCGGCAGAGACTGAAAAACCCCTCTTATAGGACTTTCCTCTTTTACAGCCTGAACTTTAAATAAAAACTCTATTGTCTCATGTTTTATGCTTTCTATCATTGCCATAAACATATCATAACCTTCGTGCTGGTATTCCACAAGCGGATCACGCTGGCCGTATGCCCTGAGGCCTATGCCTTCTCTCAGATTATCCATTGCGTAAAGATGATCTTTCCATTTTGTATCAATAACCTGGAGCATGATCATTTTTTCAATATGCTGCATCAACCCAGGGGGCATCTTATTTTCTTTTTCCATATACGCTGATTTTATTGCCTCGACTAAATAATCTAAGATGCCTTCCGCGTCTTTTCCTTCAACCATCTCTTCCGTATTCTGAATTTTTATGTTAAACTTAGCCCAGAGCCATTCATTGAACTCCGCGTATTTCCAGTCAGCCCTGTGCACATCAGGGTTCATATACATCATTATCGCGTCATCCAATACCTCTTCTATAATCTCATAAATATGCCCTCTTACATTCTCGCCTATGAGAATCTTTTTTCTCTCCTCGTATATAACCTCTCTTTGCTTATTCATGACATTGTCGTATTCAAGGACATGTTTACGTATCTCAAAATTATGCTGCTCCACTCTTTTCTGTGCAACTTCAATGGCTCTCGATATAAGCGGATGTTGTATGTCCTGCCCTTCTTCTATGCCGAGCCTGTCATAGATCGAAGAAATTCTGTCTGAGCCAAAAAGCCGCATCAGGTCGTCTTCCAAAGATATATAAAATCTGGACGAGCCAGGGTCACCTTGCCTGCCGGAACGGCCTCGCAGCTGATTATCGATGCGGCGGGATTCATGGCGCTCAGTCCCTATAATATGCAGCCCTGCCAGGCTCACAACCTTGTCATGTTCTTCTCTTACTTTTTCTCTCGCCTCAGCCAGCCACTTCTCGCGTTCCTCCTGGCTCACATCTTTAGGCCCCATGCCTTTTGCCTTCAGCCAGTCGTTAACCATAAATTCCGAGTTGCCGCCGAGCAAAATATCCGTGCCGCGGCCAGCCATGTTAGTAGCGATCGTAACACCGCTTAGCCTGCCTGCCTGAGCCACAATAGTTGCTTCCATTTCATGATATTTTGCATTTAAAACATTATGCGGAACACCGCGCTTTTTTAGAATCGAACTCAGGCGCTCTGATTTTTCTATAGTAATAGTGCCGACAAGTACAGGCCTTCCCTTTTTATAGAACTCTTCTATCTCATTACATACTGCGTTGTATTTTTCTTTTTCTGTTTTGTAAATTATATCCGGATAGTTCACTCTTATTAGAGGCCTGTTTGTAGGTATGGAGACAGTATCCAGTTTATAGATGTGACTGAACTCCTGCGCCTCTGTCATTGCAGTACCCGTCATGCCAGCCAGTTTTTTATACATCCTGAAATAATTTTGAAACGTGATTGTGGCGAGCGTTTGATTTTCTCTTTCTATCTTAAGCCCTTCTTTTGCCTCTACTGCCTGATGAAGCCCGTCAGACCATCTTCTTCCCGGCATCAGGCGGCCTGTGAATTCATCTACAATAATAACCTCTCCATCTTTTACAACATAATCTACATCTTTTTGAAAAAGAACGCTATGGGCTTTCAATGCCTGTATCATATGGTGCCGGTATTCCATTGTTGAAATATCATGCATATTATCTATGCCAAGCATTTTAGCGGCCTTTGCTTCTCCGTCTTCTGTAAGATGGGCAGTATTCGCTTTTTCATCGATTATATAATCATAGCCTTTTGATAAATCTATGCCTTTAAACTTTGCATCAATCTCGTCTTTTTCTAAAATAATCCTCCCTTTTAATCTGGGAACAACCTTATCGCATATATAATACTTATCAGTAGACTCATCTGAAGGCCCTGAAATAATAAGCGGGGTACGCGCCTCGTCTATAAGAATACTGTCCACCTCATCCACGATCGCATAATTCAATTCGCGCTGGACCATGTCCTCTTTTCTAACAACCATATTGTCTCTAAGATAATCAAAGCCGTATTCATTATTTGTTCCGTAAGTAATATCGCTTCCGTAAGCTATCTGTCTTAAGACAGGATCCATATCGTGTTGGATAGTGCCTACTGTAAGGCCCAAAAATTCATATATAGGCCCCATCCATTCCCTGTCTCTCCGCGCAAGATAGTCATTTACCGTTATAATATGCACGCCTTTGCCGTTCAAAGCATTTAAATAAGCGGGCAATGTCGCAACAAGCGTTTTACCCTCGCCCGTTGCCATTTCGCTGATTTTCCCCTGATGAAGCACCACCCCTCCTATAAGCTGGACATCAAAATGCCTCATATTCACAGTGCGCCTGGCAGCTTCCCGTACCACGCTGAAAGCCTCCGGCAAAATATCATCCAGAGTCTCGCCAGAGGATAACCTTTTGCGAAACTCGTCTGTTTTCCGGCGAAGCTCGGCATTGGAAAGTTTCTGGATCCCAGGCTCAAGAGAATTTATCTTCTCCACCAGAGGCCCGATCTTCTTGATCTCCCTCTCATTCTGCGTCCCGATAATTTTACTTAACACCCAATTTATCATGCTTTCACGCCCTCATTCTGAAAAACTTGACACTCTGACAATATAAGTTTTGTGAAGCGCCATAGCTCTATAGTTATGGCCTTTTTTATTGCGGGATCCGCTTTTAAGCGAATCCCGAGCTAATCTCATTCATCTCTCGGAATTTTCTGGCGAGGGATCAAGTTTTTGCTTTCCATTTTAGAAACGTTTCCATAAATTCATCCAGCTCGCCGCCCATTATTGCATCAACATTAGATGTTTCATGGTCAGTCCTGTGGTCTTTTACCATTGAATACGGGTGCATGACATAAGAACGGATCTGGCTGCCCCATTCTATCTTCTGCTTCTTGGCATACTCTTTTTCCAACTTTTTTTTCTTCTCTTCCATCTGTAACTCATAAAGCTTTGCCTTTAATATCTTCATTGCAGTAGTCTTATTTTTAAACTGAGACCTTTCTTTCTGGCACTGAACAATTATACCCGTAGGGACATGAGTGATCCTGACAGCTGTTTCAACCTTATTTACATTCTGGCCGCCTGCGCCCCCGGCCCTGAATGTATCAACCTTTAAATCAGCTTCATTTATATCTATTTTTATATCGTCTGTAATCTCAGGTATGACATCCACTGATGCAAAAGATGTATGCCGCCTTTTATTTGAATCAAACGGAGAGATCCTTACCAGGCGGTGCACACCTTTTTCTGATTTTAAATAACCATACGCGTAAGGTCCATTTATTATAATATCCGCACTTTTTATACCTGCCTCTTCACCGGAAAGCATGTCAACCATCTCCACCTTATATCCTTGTTTCTCGCCCCACATTGAATACATCCTCAAAAGCATGCTTGCCCAGTCGCATGCCTCAGTGCCGCCCGCTCCTGCATTGATGCTCAATATGGCATTATTTAAATCACTATCTCCGCTCATAAGACTTTTAAATTCCAAAGCATCTATATCTTTTTCCAGTTTTATCAGTAAATCCATTGTTTCACTCATAATCTCCTGATCAGGCTCTTTGGAAAGTAACTCCGCTAAAGCGCCTGCTTCTCCAAGTTCGCCTATGCATTTAAAATATTCTCCGATAGTCGCCTTAATATGCTTCAGTTTCCCAATAGTATTCTGCGCCCCTTCCGGATTATTCCAAAATCCGGAACTAGCCATCTGCGCCTCAAGCTCTTTCAGCAATGCCTCATTTTTATCAATATCCAAATAGGCCCTGAGCTCCCGTAGTTTATTTCCTAATTTTCCCAATTTTTCTTTTATTTCCGTTAACATAGCTTTTTTCCAAGTTTAATAATCTTTGCTTTAAATCTTTGCCGAACGCATACTCACCGATAGATCCACCTGAACGCACAACCCTGTGGCATGGAACTATTAGAGGAAAAGGATTTTTATTAAGCGCATTGCCCACAGCCCTGGCAGCGCCCGGTCTTCCGGCTTTTCGAGCTACCCAGGCATAGGTTTTTACCTTTCCGGAGGGTATTTTCTTTACAACAGTATATACCTTTTTCTCGAAATGTGTCAATTCTTTTACCATATGTTTGCTTTATTCCCAACAACTTGACAAAATTAACATTGTCAGAATGTCAAGTTTTTGGGATTTGGTTGCGGCGGAGGGTGTGGTGGTATTTTAGCGCGAATCTGTGGGCTTCGTCCCTTATGCTTTGTATAAAATGCAGGATCTCCGAATCCCTGTTTATATCCAACGGCTCCCGGGAACCAGGCGTATATATCTTTTCCTCCTGTTTTGCAATGCCTATTGCCGGGATATGGCCGGCATTTAGTTTCAAAAGCTCTTCGTAGGCCGCGCCCAGATGGCCTTTGCCTCCGTCTATTATAATAAGATCCGGGAACTCTTTATTCTCTTCTTTTAATCTCCTGTATCTCCTGTGCACAATCTCCCTTATCATAGCATAATCATCAACGCCTTTTACATTCTTTATCCTGAATTTTCTGTAGTTTGATTTATCAGGCAAGCCGTTATTAAAATAAACCATTGAGCCTGTGGCTTCTTTGCCGGATATATTGGACACATCAAACGCCTCTATCTTTAAAGGCAAGCCAGGCAGCTTCAGGATCTTTTTTAATTTCAAAGCAATGTTTCCCCACGAGCTATAATCAGCTGTCTTTCTATCGGACACCTCTAACAGGGCTGAAAGCCTGTTGCGGATAATCGCCGCCTGCTCAAAATTTCTTTTATCCGCGAATTCTTTCATCTTTTCCGTTAATTCTACGATTAACTTTGTTTTTTTGCCCTCCAGGAATAAAATCAGCTGCTTAACTGTTTCATTATATATTTTTTCATCTATCTTATTTATGCATGGCCCCGGGCATTGCCCTATATGATATGCCAGGCATGACTCATCGGGAATTTTGTTGCAAATCCTGAGAGGGAATATATTTTTTAATATGCTTACGGCGTTTCTTAAAAGCTTGGCCTTTGTATATGGCCCGAAATACAGGGAACCGTCATCGGCTTTTTTTCTTGTTATAGTAAGCCTTGGAAACTTATCGCTTAATGAAATTTTTAAAAAGGGGAAACTTTTATCATCCTTTAGCTCAACATTATATTTCGGTTTTTTCTCTTTTACAAGGCCCGCTTCGTATATAAGCGCCTCTTCCTCCGAACTTGTGATCACATAATCCAGGCCTTTCACTTTTTCCAATAGCGACATATGCTTTGCTGTCTTTGGCCTTGATTCTTGAAAATAACTGGACACCCTTTTTGAGAGGTCTTTGGCCTTACCTATATAAAGCGCTTCGCCTGAGGCATCCTTCATGATATAAACGCCCGGAAGATGCGGGATATTTTTTATTTTTTCTTTAACATCCATGATAAAAGATCCTTCGCCTCTCTTACGTTAAAGATAAATGCCGCCATAATATAGCCGGCTATAGCTATTGCTATAACAATAAAAAGATTCAGGCCTGTCTTAAACGAACATATATAAATTATTGCGGCCATGACTAGGCCCGCCATCAGCACCTTTAAAAATGAACCTGATATTTTGTATCCTTCCAGAGGCCCGATCTTTTTCCTCAACATATAAAATAGCGCGAAAAAATTAAAAATCCCGGAGATTGAAGCGCTAAGCGCAAGGCCGCCTATCTTTAGTGGAAACATCAAGACGATATTTAGCACTATATTCAAGAGAAGAGACGCTCCTGCGATCTTTACAGGAGTCAGCGTATCTTTCAAAGAATAAAAACAACTTACAAGGATTTTTATCCCCGAATAGCTAAAAAGGCCTATGGAATAGAAGGCAAGCGCATTAGCTGTAATACGGGTGGAATCCTGGTCGAACTTCCCTCTCTCAAACAAAACCCTTGTCATAGGAACCGCGAGCATAATAAGGCCGATTGAAGCAGGGATAATAATGAAATTTATAACCCTTAAAGAAAAAGACAGCGTATATTTTAATTTATCCGGTTCTTTTTCCAACGCCTCCCTCGACATCGTAGGCAAAACTGCCTGTGCTATAGCAATCCCGAATATTGCCAGAGGAAATTGAAAAATCCTGTTTGCGTAATAGAGTGCGGCAACTCCTCCGGCGCCTACAATACCGGATAAAGACGCCAGGATAGTATTTACAAACAGGTTCACCTGATATACGCATGACCCCAGGATGCGGGGCAATAATAAAATCCCGATTTTATTCGCGGCGGGATGGTTTAATTTTTTTGTAAACGAGAATTTAAACCCTTTTCTATATAACACCGGTATTTGTATCGCGAGCTGCAGCAGGCCGCCTATTAAAACGCCGCTCGCAAGGCCCATAACACTCTCGCCCCATATCATTGCGCATATTATTATCGCTATATTCAAAAAGCATGGCCCGAACGCAGGCGCTGAAAAATGTTTTAGAGAATTCAATACGCCCATTGTATATGCAGCCAGGCCTATAAGAAGTATGTAAGGAAACATCAGACGCGTCAGTTTGACTGTTATTGCGAATTTTTCAGGGTCATCCAGGAAGCCGGGAGCTATTAATCTTACAATTAAAGGCGACGCCAGAACACCCATAATGGTTATAGCCGAAAGCGCTATAAGCAAGAGATTCAGTATAACGTTTGCCAGCTCCCAGAATTCTTCTTTTTTCTTTACAAGATACTCGCTTAGGACAGGCACAAACGCTGCATTCGTAGCACCCTCTCCTATCAGGTCTCTAAGCATATTGGGTATACGGAATGCCACCACAAATGCCTCAGCATACCTGGCTGTGCCAAAGTACCTGGCTATGATAATGTCCCTCACAAAGCCCAGCATCCGGCTTATTACCGTGCCAAACCCTATTATTCCGGCTGATTTTATGATGTGTTTTTTGGACATGTGTTCAGCTTTAAGCCGTAAGCTATAAGCTGTAAGACTAAAGCTTACAACTTACAGCTTGACATAATTTTCTATATATGGTATTTTATTTCCACACAAAAAAAGGGGAAATACATGCCAATATTACACGCATCTTACAAAGATATAAAGAAAAGTGCAAAAAAGGCTTTGCGTAATCAGTCTGCGCAATCCAAACTGAAAACAGAGACAAAAAAATTTTTAGAACTCGTGTCATCTAAAAAAACGGAAGAAGCCAAAACTCAGCTCAATTATCTTATATCACAGCTTGATAAAGCAAAATCAAAAGGTATTATCCACAATAATACTGCCTCACGTAAAATTTCCCGCTTGATGAAAAGATTAAAAGCCTCCTAGCGGTTTTTTAAGAACATATCTTAAGTATCAATTTTTCCAGCGTAAATCTGGGCGATACTTCTCCTGTTTTAATATCATTGTCTGCTTTCAGTATCTCGCTTAAAAGCTTTATTATTTCCTGCCTCTTAAACCTGGCCGCATAACGAGACATCTGGTCAAATTTTGTGTTGTACAAATTCAACTCTTTCTGTATCTCCTGTTTACTCCTTATTTTAAGAAGTTCTTTTACCCTTAACAGCATCCTGAACTGCCAGGATAAAAGCCCTAATAAAAATTCTGTTTCTCTCTTTTTATATTTTTGGATGCTTGTAAAAATATTCAGCGCCAATTTTACGTCTTTTTTCTCTATGGCGTCCAGGAGGTCGAAACTGGTTTTAAGAGGCGCCACATATATAACCTTCTCCACATCCTGTCTCGTTATATCAGGCCTTTTACCTGCGTAGAGAATAAGGTTGTCGACGCTGGAAGAGAGCACATGCAGATCATTCGGAAGATTTTCTTTTATCAACTTTATAGCGTCAGCTCCTATCTTTTTGCCGGATGAATGTACCCGCCTCGAAATCCAAGTGCCCATTTCTGAATCAGTAAGTCTGGATAAACGCACAAGCTTTGCAAGCTTTGACGCCTCCAGGATAAACCCTTCCTTTATTTTTACTGCCTTTGAATCTATTATGAAAACCGAGCTGTCCTTAGGATTCCTGAGATAAAAAAGTACTGATTCTTTATCGCTATCAGGCAGGCTGTCGGCATCCTTTAGGATCACAAACCTCTTAGGAGACATAAAAGGCGCTGTGTTCAGAATATCCAGCATCTCTTTCAGCTTAAAGTCTTTGTCTTTAGCGTAGAATACATTGTAATTCAAATCCTTAGTAGCGTTTTCCAGGAATTTGGACTTTAGTTTCTTAAGCTCTGTTTCTTTTAAATAGTCCTCTTCTCCCAAGAAAAGATACGAGGTAAGCTCTTTGGTGGGCATTTTTGTCTAGGTACTCGTAACTTGTAATCAGTTACTGCTTATTACCAATTTTCCAGTATCCTGTTAACGATCCGCCTTGCAAGATCTGACATTGCATCATTTAAAGCAGCTGTTTCAGTTTTTTGAAGAGTCCCTGCTATAAAGTATGTGGTGTCGCCTGTAATACCGTCTTCTTCAAATAAAACCTTTGAATCTTTCTGGTTTATTAATTTAACATTGCACACAATGCTTATCCTGTATTCCTGCACAACCTCATTCTGATATCTAAGAGGGTCTTTTCTGTACTGTACAATCTGGCCTTCAAGCACTGCATCCGCAGAATTTTTGTCAGCTATCTTAAGATTTCCGTCCAGGAAAACCCTGCTCACAACCGCATCCCTTAAATCCACTTCCAGATTAGGCCTGTAGAGTTCGTACTTATCCTTTGCGCCGACTTCCTTGGTTATATCAATATTATTCTTAAAAGTTTCTATCTGTATTGTCCTGATATCATCAGGCAGGAGTGTTTTAGTAGTATAGCCACATCCGGAAAAAGCAACCAATAGCCAGCAACCGGCAAACAGCAATAAAAAATTATTTTTTCTCAAGTTCATTAAGCCTCTCACGGGCCTTTTTTGCCCATTCTGTGTCAGGATAATTCTGCACTATATCTCTATAATATATTACCGCGCTCTGAGGCGCCTGGCGCGCTTCATAAAACTTGCCTGTCTCATAAGCGTTCTCAGCTTCCCTTGACTTGAGCTTATCCACAACCTGCTTGGCGTCCGGAGCCATATCGCTGTCAGGATGTTTTTTTAAAAAATCTTCAAATTCCTTACGTGCCAGATTGGTAGGAGTCTGGTCATAAGCCGGTTTCACTGTAAGAAGTTTTGAGCACTCTGCAAGCTGATATCTTGCCTTGTCGATAACAGAGCTATTCGGATATCTGTCTATTAAATCTTTAAACATAAGCATTGCGCTGCTATAATCCTGGATATCCTTATAAGACAATCCTGCCTTGAATTTTGCAAGATCTGCATATTTGCCATATGGCGCATTATCAGCCACTGCTTTAAATATTTCTATCGCCTTATCCTTTGCAGGCATCTGCCACTTGCCTACAATCTTTATCTTTTTCCCTGAAAAAAACGCATCAGCTATTTTATATTCTCTCTCTATTACATCATTAACTAATTCGGTATAGGGATAAGTGTCTATCACCTTCTGGTACGCTTTGAATGCTTCATACAGATTATCCAAGTCTTCCATTATCCGGCCTATATAATATTGTGCAGTAGGCGCTTCTTTGGAAAGGGGATAATGTTTCAATAATTTCTTAAATTCCTTGAGCGCGTCTTTGATATTTTTTGCCTCATAAAACTTTTTTGCATATGCAATCTGGTCCTCAGGAGTATCTTTAGCGGCATATTTAGGATTCTCCCATTTTCCGCTTTCAGGCGTCCATATCCAGTAGCCAAAAGCAGGCCCTGCTAACACATATAATATAAATATAGTAATTATGCTCAGTCTTTTCATATGTTTTTAAATTATACCACTATATATAAAAAAATCAACGTATTTAAACTTTACATTGCGACATTGTTACAATGTAAAGATTACGCCCCGGTCAAAGCAGCATAAAGTTGACAAAACTTACATTGTCACAATGTCAAGTTTATAGGGAGGGATTGTAATAGCCCGTTTTTAGAACGGGGAAAG
>Ga0172369_10003136_pt1 | contig 21976 bp, 22 predicted proteins | sample LakKiv25m_FD_114539 | JGI IMG/M metagenome (GOLD analysis project Ga0172369, IMG submission 114539) | Freshwater microbial communities from Kabuno Bay, South-Kivu, Congo - kab_022012_11.25m | ecosystem: Environmental > Aquatic > Freshwater > Lake | place: Democratic Republic of the Congo...
ATCGCCGGAGTAAATCTGTAACCATTACTTATTTAAGGGTGCCGGTAGGAGCCGGCTTAAATGCGGACTTGATGCCAGCTACATCAAACAACTGCCACGCAGCCCTTAAAAAAGTAAAAAAAAGTGAAAAAAAGTTGGAAAAATTTCCTCAAAATTTTACCCCTTCGGTTATATATATTTTATAAATAGTAAACCTTTTGGGAGAGAGCAGCTTTTGCCTCTAATTACTAAGGTAATTTTTTTTCTGCTCTCGAACTGATAGACAAAAACGGAATGACGGTTCTTAAAAAAGGCAAGCGTGTTTTAATTATTGGATGGATGGACCAAGTTGACGGAGTTTACTCAACGATTGTTTCGGCAAATTAACTGACTAAATCCTTTATCAGTCCGAATTAATGTTCATATGCTTTTTTTATAAGAAAGGGGAAAATATTTGCTTTTAGCATTTAATTCTATTTATTTTCACAAAGTAAATTTGAATAGTAGTAAACTCTCAATTTCTTTACAGTATTGAAAGGCAAAGAGTGCGAAAAAAAATTATTCATGACTTGCTTCAACGCGGGGTGAAAAGAAAACAGATCCGGATTCTTTCCCGTAATCTCAAACAATCAAATGAGGTTATTAACAAAGAACTAGGCTTATCAACCGGTTCGGTCTGGAGCATTGAAGATGCTTCTGTTCCTTTTGACGCCAAAAGAAATTTGAAGGACATAAAACAGACATCAAGACCATGCCTTGTACTTACTACCCCAATTGAATTCGGCGATTCATCTACCGTATTGGTTGCCCCGGGTACTTCTAAAGTTCATCCTACAGATAACCAAACTTTTCCTTGCCTAAAAGCTCCTGTGCCTCCCGAAGACCTTAAACAGACTACTTACTTTCTCCTATACTTCAAATGGCACGCTGTTCAAAAAACACTCCAGAAAAAAATTACCGAACTCTCTTTTCCAGCTCAAGAGAGGCTTCGGAGTTTAATGAAGGGTAACTATGAATAATAAACATCCTAACACAACGATAAAAACTATTCCTCTTCTGACCAGAGAACTCTATTTGGCAGATAAAAACGGAGAACATATTTCATCTGCTTTTATCTTAAATTATAAAAAACAACTAAAGAGCTTTCTCCTAAAATCCTTACCCTCCTTTGCAAAAAATAAACTAGATGATATTATAAGCGATTTTTACGATGTATTGTTTACATCTTTCAAGAATTCCAACCTTACTTTTTGGGAAAGTATTGTAGCCGAAACGCAAGAAAACAATAACCGGATTTTCGGTTATCTTAAAACTTTGCTGAAAGAAGCCGAAAGAGAATCGTCAAGAGGGCCGCAGTCGAATATGAGAATGATGCTTTACAAGGCTATTGCCCGTGCGTGTAAGGATCTCCTTATTGAAAACCAGCTGGTTAAATCAAAACAAGGGAAAATGGAACTTGCCGATAAAGATGCCGTAAGAGGGAAGGTGCATGATATCCAACTTGCAGCTTATGTATTTTGGGATAATTCCGGCAGAATAAAAAGTAAAAAATTAAAAATGTTTCTTCTTGCAATCTTTTTTTCGGAAAATTCCCCCACTAGTCTCTCTAATATAACAGATAAAGTACTTAATGAATCCGGTTTGCGGACTCTGATGATCTACGAAAAAGTTGTTACGGTTACAAATGAAGATAATAATGAAGTAGATTATATTGATACAATTTCCGATAACACTGAGTTCATTCCGGATGTATCAGAACTAAAAAATCGTGCATCAGAATTTATAGCTGCGGTTCGTAAAGAAATAAAAGAAGCGAAATTTGAAAAACATGCCGCTGTATTTTATCTTTACTTTCATGCAGAAAAAACCTATGAAGAAATTGCTCAAATGATGGATGGTGCTTTAAGTAAAAGTAGCACGGAAAAATATTTTAAAGACTTTATCCAAGCTTTGAAAATAGATAAATATTATGAAAGGGATTCTCCCTTGATAATTCCAATAATGCATCAAATTGCTGAACTACTAAAGAATCAGTATCGCTTTGATGAAAAATATAGTGTATAGTATGAAAAATAATTTATTAGCCAACATAATGAGTTCTGGCATTCAAACAAAAAAAGCCGGACAAATCTGGTACAGCTCTGATCTCAAAATGGAGTTCTTGATCACTGATGCATCAGTAGTCAATGAATTGCATATCGTTCGTGCTATGGTAGTTTCCCCGATCACCGAACTCGGAGACAATAAAGATGTTGTTTTCAAAACTACAGCCAAGCGAGTTGCTCTTCGGCTTACTCAAGGTGCGTACCCCGAAAACATGCTTAATCTCTACCACGGCGAAATCAAAAAAGAAATTCTTGAAAAAGTCCTTGAAAATGAAAACGCCCCTTTTGAGGACGATCTTGAATTCCTTGAAGAGATAGCATCTGAATATGAAAGAATTAACAATAAATTACAACCTTTTCGTGAAGAAGCTTTTACATTATTTGAATCTGAGCAGACAAAGCAGCACAGCCCAGTGATTTTCGAACTTCCCAAAAGCGTGAAGACGGCTAACGTAAATTTTTATGTGCCTAATAAATTAGCCGCTGCAAATATCGACACGTTAAGAAAAGAACAAGAGTTCTGGGACCTTGAGCGAAAAGCGAGCGAATCGACTCTTTATATTTTAAATGATAAAAACTTGGTGGTAAGATTAACGCTGCTTGAAAACCATCTCTTTTTTATTGTTTATTCAGACACAGTAAAAAAGATTTCTGACATCGTACTCCTAAACGAAAAAACACAGAACGTAATAAAACCCGATCCGCCGACAATTGATATTACAAAGGATCAAAGAGGTTTTGCTCAATTTGCAATTTCAGATATTTCCATTGGAACCTGGACGTTAAGCTTCACAGCCGGTAAGAAAAAATATAATAAAAAGATTGAACTTACATGGAAAAAATAGAAGCTCGGATTTCGTTAGAACTTGGGAATTTTCTTACAGCCCAAAAGCAGTTTATGCAGCTTGCTAAAAAATCGAAAACCTTAGTAGATAAAATATTTTATAACAAAACGGCACAACATTGTGCCGAGCAATATAAAAACAGCTTGCATATTGTTGCCGGAGAAGCATTTTTCCCTGTCCGCGATAAAAAAAATAATGAAAACAGACTGTTAAAAGTGAAGTGTGAAAAAAGCTTAAGCTCCGTTGAGCATCCCAAGTGGCTCTCTTCTCTTATCGAGACAATGTCAAACTATTTTGATGAAATGCTTAGGAAAAGAGAAGAGAAGATTTTTGTGTTTGACTGGGGCTTGAAGTCTCTCGCTATAAAGTTCACGGATTTGCAAGAGAAAGAAATTACTCTTCAAGAACTGGAGGGGAAATCTTACGAACTGGCAGCGGCGGCAGCTATTTTCTCCTTTTTCTTCCAAAAGAAGATTAGCGCAAATTATATTTTTACCGGGGGAGTAAATAAAAATTTTCATATTTCATCCGTTTCGCTTATAGAAGAAAAGTATGAAGTGTGTATGAGGGAAAGAAAAGCGAATGTAAAACTATTTATCCCCGCCGATAATGGAAACCGAAAAAAAGAAATTAATAAAATCGACAATCTTGATTCATTATTTGAAGTAGTTTTTGGTGCGACTGTTTTGGGATCAATTGAAAATATTACAAATAATAATGATATAAGAAGTATTAAACTCGAAGTAAAAAATGTCCGGACAAGTGATAAAAAGTATCACCGCACTGCAATATTTACGACGCCGGAAAAATTAAGTATAAAAGAAACTACAATCGTAATGGCTGATTTCTTGCCAAGAATTACAAGTTACCTTAGTGATCCAAAAGGAATGATAATAGATGGACTCCGACAAAGCCACTTATATTTCCGCCTCGGTATGATGATGAAAGAAAATCATATTTCAAACTTTATTGCAGTCCGATCATTTAAGAAAGAAGACACTAATACCGGCAAATCAAGTGCAACAGTAGTTATTACGACAAATAAGGGAGAATCTCAACGTAGCGTTGGGGAAGAATTTGAATATTATTTACCATAAAAATTGGAGTTATACAGATGGATACAATCACGTTTCAATGTGAAACAATAACACCCATGTTCATTGCGGGAGCGGATGGGAAGACACCGGAATTGCGGGCTCCTTCGGTTAAAGGGGCTTTGAGATTTTGGTGGCGGGCGTTAAATGGAAATTTATCTTTAGATGACTTAAGTAAAGAAGAGTCGTTGATATTTGGTGGACGAGTAGGAGACAAAAGCTACCGCAGTAAAGTTATGATTAAAATAATACCGGGAAATATTTCTTGTGATTCATCAAAGGAGATTTTTAAATCATATTTGGCTCAAAATCCCATTTGGTACAGAAGTGGAATCAAGGCAAATACTTTAGAGTATCTGGGGTATGGTGTTTTTGATCATACTACAAAATGGCCACAATATATTTTACCAGGGAGTAAATTTACAATTAAATTTACTTTTGAATATAATGATGAAGAAATACTTAATCAAGTTAAGTTATCAGTTATTGATGCATTTAAAATGCTGTATACTTTTGGGGGATTAGGTTCCAAATCTCGAAATGGTTTTGGGCAATTTCGACCAATTAACGAGGATTATGTTTTACTAAAGAATAATTCAAAAATTAATCGTGATGTCGTGAGCTATTCATGTATTTCCTCAAATATGAAATTATTTTCATGTAATAAATCTTTTTCTACTTGGCAAGAAGCTCTTGCATTCGTTGGAAATATTTATCGAATGTCAAAATTGAAGCTTGATGGAGACAAACACAAATATGGCAAAAGAGTTCTTTTTAATGCTCCTTTGATTCAAGCTAAATTTCAAAATATCTTTTCGCGTAAAGCTAAAACACACTTTATTAGTATTAACCAACATAGCGATAAAACCTTCAGACCTCAGATATTAAATCTACCTTATTACGAAATTATTGAGAAAAAGGTTGTTGTAAACAAGAGTATAAAAATAAATTCTTTAGGAATGGAAATGAAACAAGTGAATGATCATTTTAATAGTATGTTAGTTGAAAATCCAGATTGGGATATGGTGAAATTATGAACAAATACCTATTCCTTTTTACAATAAGCCCAGTTCAGTCTTTTATTGCACAAGCAAGAAAAACAAAAGACTTGTATGATGGAAGCAAACTGCTTACAGATCTAATCAAAGTTGCAATAGAAAAGATAGAAAAGGTGGAACCTATTTTCCCAAAGAAAGGGCTTGATTCTTACCCAAACCGTTTCATTGCCATCATTGAAAAAGAAAATGATGCTAAAATGAAAGACTTTGCCAAAGGATTAAAGACAGAAGTTCTTGATAACTTTGAAAGTATTGCACTAAAGATAGTTAAAGAAAAGACCAAAAAAGATAAAAATGATTTGCCGGATAATTTTTTAAAACAAATTAGAAATCATTTTCAAGTACATTGGGTTTCTCTACCTTTTGATGAAAACAATTATCAAGAGCAATTCTCCGAAATTGAAGCATCTCTTGGAGCAATAAAAAACATCCGAGAGTTCGAACAGGTTGAAGAAACGGGGAGAAAGTGTTCACTTTGCGGGGAAAGAAACTTACTATTCTGTGCCGAAGGGAATAAAATAAAACTTCAATTAAAACCAAATTGGAAAGTACTTAACAAAATAGACTCATCAAAGATAGAAGACTTCAATAATTCCATAATTGAAATTCGAGAACCTTTTGATTCAAGTGAAGGGTTATGTGCTATTTGCTTTACCAAAAGATTTTACAAAGAAGATAATTTCCCTTCAACTGCTAAAATTGCATTAATGGATACAATAACTTCGCTTGAAAAAAATGCCAATGCAAAAGCAAAAATTCAAGGTTATAAAAAAGAATTCAGTGATTTTGATGATCAGCTCTTTTTTGAGGAAAACCTTAACACAAAGTATTTTGAAAAACAATTTATTAAAGCCGATTTAAATAGAGCTACTGGAAAATTTAATCAAGTTAAAGATGAAATTAAGAATGCAAAACTTAAACTTTCACCATACTATGCTGTAATTATGTTTGATGGTGACAGTATGGGAAAGTGGCTTTCCGGATTAAATAATAAAGAGACTGCCTCTTTATATGTTTTCCACACAAAGTTGTCAGAAGCACTTGGTAAGTTTTCAGTAAAAGCTCGCGAAATTGTTAAAGAACCTAAAGGTCGAGTCGTTTTTGCCGGTGGAGAAGATTTTCTCGCTTTCGTAAACTTGAACAATCTCTTTGCTGTATTGAAAGAGTTAAGAGATGAGTTTGACAAAATTGTTAATCAACCGTTAAATGAGTTTGTTGAAGATGGAGCTAATCAATTCTCGTTTTCTGCGGGAATTGTAATTGCTCATTATAAAATGCCGTTAGCAGAAGTGTTGAAATGGGCAAGAACTCTCGAAAAAGAAGCTAAAAACTATGACCCGAATAAGAATGCTTTTGCGATTGCAGTATTAAAACACTCCGGTGAAATTGTTAAAACAACTCATAGATGGGGAGATGAAACTTCGCTGACGAAAAACTTAGATACTATTTCAGATATTTCTCTCGCAATTGCAAAAGATGAATTCTCAAACTCATTTGCAAAGAAACTATCTGCGGAGTTTTTAATAACCAACGATCATTCGGGACTCTCTGTATCAAGCGAAATATTAACCGCTGAATTAGGAAGATTGATGAAACGTGCTCATAAATTAAAAGGAAAAGAACGCGATTCAAAAATCGATACTATGGTACAAAACCTGCTCTCGCTTTATAAAAATTTAAATATAGAAAACTTCCTTTCATCTTTACATGTTGCTGAGTTTATTAGTAGATCCCTTAATGGAGGTTCCAATGAAAATTAAAATTGATGCTATTGACACCTTATTTTTCAAGGACGGAAAACCCTTCTCTATGGGAGAAGAAACTTGGGCTGATGGAACATTTCCCCCATCTCCAACGGTAATTTATGGAGCTTTAAGAACGGCATTTTTTGCTGAGCACCCGGAAGAATTTTCATTTGCCAAAACTGGAAATGATCCCACCATAAATCTAAAAATTACTTCACTTGCTCTTGGATATGGAAATGACGAATATTTTCCGCTGCCTTTGGATTTTGTAAAAAAGAAAAATGAAGACAAAAAAGATGAACATAAAGCATTCCTTATGAATGCTACAAAATCAATTCACTTAAGCAGTTCTTCGCTTATAAATAATTTTTTCACTACTAACTCTACTGACGAAATTGAATCTATCGATAATGCAGCGTTAACGTTGAGCGCGCTTAAAAGATATCTAAAAGCTGCTGAACAAGAAACAGTTTACAAAGTCTTAACAGACTCTATCCAAATAGAACCTAAGGTGGGGATTGGTAGAGACAAAGCAACTCACACAACCGATGAAGCCAAACTCTATCGTGTAGGAATGAGAAGGCTCGCAGACAAAAAAGATTTTGGTAAAACTTCTAATAAATTATCATTAATTGTTTCGTTTGAAGGGATGCAATTAAGTCCTAATGGCATACTTAAACTTGGGGCGGAAGGTAAAATTGCAAGTTACGCCTCTCTTAATACGTCTTTTGATGTGTTTGAAAATACTGAATTGGATTCAATTGATGATAAAATGTTCAAACTATATCTCGCAACACCTGCACTCTTTGAGAAGGGATGGCTTCCGGATTTTCAGAATAATCCGGTGTTCAAAGATTTCGAAATAGAACTTATTACCGCTTCAATTGGAAAACCGGTTAACGTTGGCGGATTTGATATGAAAACACAAACACCAAAACCGATGAGAAAAGCGGTTCCGGCCGGATCTGTTTACTATTTAAAAACTAACAATTCTACTTTTAGCAAAATTTATTCAACAATTAACGGCGATTCAATATCTGATTTTTCGGCTAATGAAGGTTTTGGAATTGCATACATAGGAAGGACTTTATGATTAAAGTTATCACAACCGTTGGAACGAGCCTTTTTGAAAACTTCAAAAAGAAAAATTCACTGATTAGGCAGAATTGCGAAGCACTTGAAGGAAAAGAATTCTCGAAATTAAAGGATTATAAAAGCGAGGCAGAAAATATAAAAAAAGAATTCCTTACAGCGGGAAATGATTATAACGCATCGGCGGAAATAAAAACGCTGATGAAAATAAAAGAAGAAGAGCGCGATGATCTCGAGGTTTATTTCCTTTGTACCGATACGATTCTCTCAAATCTTGCCGCACAAATCATAAAAGAAAAATTCTCTAAAGAATTTATTTCAAAAGAAATTTTTTCTGTTCAAGGATTGCAAATTGATGATTTTAACACTTATGATACTGTTGGATTTTCTAATTTAATAAACAAATTCAAACAGTATGTTAAAGTTGCTGAGCAAGAAAACACGAGGCTTTTTCTAAATCTATCCGGTGGCTATAAAGCTATTATTCCACCTCTCACTATTCTTGGTCAAATATATAGAGTTCCTTTAACTTACATTTATGAAGATAGCAACGACCTAATTTACTTTCCATCTTTACCCATTCATTTCGATTGGAGCTTGGCGGAAGAATATTATCCCTATTTACAAGAAATTACTAAAGGCGAACAAATTAAAGTTGATAAGACAACAAAAGAAATGAAGGAATTGCACATTATTAAACAAAAAGAAAATGAGATTAAAATAACTCCCTTGGGTAAAATATTTAAAGATTATGTCGAATCCGAAATGCCTCTGGCAAATAATGCACTTGGGTACTTTGTAGAATATAAACTGTTTGAATATTATTTGGAGAATATATACGAAAATAGATTCAAAAATGTCACGCATTCAAAAAGAATCGAAAATAAGAATGAAAAAAGAGAAATAGATTTAATTCTTAAAGATGAATCAAGTGGACAAATTGTAACATTAGAATCTAAGTCATTTCTTCAAGTCTATCGAAGTAACGATTTTCAAAAACTTATAGAGCAAATAAATGCACAAATAAAAATCTTGAAGGAAGGAAGCTATAACCTTTATCAATATCATCTTGCAATTTATCACACAAAACCCTTGCCAGATATTAGATTAAAGAAGCAATTATCGGAATTGAAAACAATGATTGAAAATGCATTTGACAACAAAATAAAATTCAAAGCTTTCCAAGTAAGAGTAGATTTAAATCTTGAAGATAGAGATTATTATAAAAATCCATATCAAAAGTTTTTATCTCAACCTATATTAATAAGAGAACTCAAAAATTCATAAAGGAGAATAACATTATGTTCAAACTTGCACAACCCTATCTAATCAGAACTATTTCTTCACTTCACTGCGGAAGCGGAAATGATCTTGGGATTATTGACCTTCCTATACAAAGGGAAAAACACACAAGCTTTCCAAAAGTTGAAAGTTCATCTCTAAAAGGCGCTTTGAGAGAAGCTTTTGAAACCACAAAAGATTCGGTTAAAGAAAATATGCTGAACGAACTTATTAAAAATAATGGAACAATATCGTTAAACGATTTCGAAAGCGCTGTAGACGAAACAAAAAAGAAGATTCTTAATTATGATCAATCAATTCATCTCGTGTTTGGATACGATGATTCCTATGTTGATGCGAGCATTAAAGACTTCTTTAAGAATGATAAGGAATTTGCGGGTGCTCTGGGATTCTCTGATGCACGGCTTTTATTCTTCCCGGTTAAATCTGCGAAAGGCGTCTTTGCATGGATTACTTGCCCATTTGTTTTAGATCGTTTTAAGGAAGACATGGCTTTATGTAATACTACTATTGCTTTTTCGACACCTCAAGTTGCCCTTGGAAACTGCCTTACAACAGCGAACAATAAAATTTCTGTAAATGGAAATATTGTTCTTGAGGAATACACTTTCACAGAAAATCAAGGCGATCTCTTCCCCGAGCTTTTTAAACTTTTTCCCGAAGTTGCAGATCTTAAGGATAAAATTGCTGTTCTGAACGATGATGATTTTAAAGATTTTGTGAATTTGTCTACTGAAGTTATTACTCGAACAAAAATTGATAATGAAACCGGTACTGTTGCGAAAGGTGCGCTTTTTAATGAAGAATATTTACCTTCGGAATCCTTATTATACTTTATGACCTTTGCCTCTCCAATTTTCCAAAAAGACGATAAACCTAAAGGAGTTTTCAAATCAAACGGCAAGAAAGAAGAAGAACTCGTTCTTGAATTTTTCCATAAAGGGTTGCCGTCTGTCTTCCAGCTTGGCGGAAATGCTACTATCGGTAAAGGAATTGTAAAAGTAAATCAGTTAGGAGGCAAATAATGGATCAAATTAAAAAATCAACCATGAAGGGCATTGAACAAGGAAGAGCTGAATATGCTTTTACTTGCGCTAAAGAAGCTAAAGAAGTCTCCAAGCTTGGTAAAGAATATAAAAGTTATGTTAAGAAGCTTCCTATGCTGATAAAAACAAATGGATTGGGAGCTGCTTTTGCTTTTATGTACTCAAAACGTAATAAAGAAGAAGGTAAGTACTGGAATGTAATTGGGAAAAACATTTATGATTGGTTAAAAAAAGATGGAAGAGTCAATTTTTTAATTGAGGTAGACGATTTTAATGCCCTCGTTATTAAAACAACTAAAATTAATTCGACAGAATATAGAAGACTTACCGTAGAAGTTCTTGCATTCTTAACCTGGCTTCGGCGTTTTGCCGAAGGCCTTTTTGATGGAGAATAGTAATGTCAAAGAGTAAAAAAAAGGGACTTAGCATAGAGGAGTTTGCCAAACAAAATGGGAGAAGCACTGATCCAGTTCCGCCGCCGGTAAAAAACTTTGCCGCTCAAAACGAGAGACCATCAATTCCGGTACCTGGCAGTATTTATCTGCCTGCTGATACTATTAAGGTTCTCACCCGTGAGCGTGTGGAAAATTTCTCTCTGAAGTTTAATAAGTTCGCAAGGTATGACGGAGAGAAATTTTCTTTTTATAAGGCTGATAAAGGCAAGTCGGTTTTTAATGATGTTGAAAACTATCCTTTTAACGGAATTAAATTCTCTTTGCTGACACAAGAAATACAAAAATCCGCTGAAGTTTTATTTCCAGAATTTTATGCTACATTTGCTCTGGTTATTGATTGGCGGCTCACGATTGGATTGGGAACTGAATCTGTCTATGAAACTTCCATCAACCTCCATCCAGTTTATGGATTCCCCTATATTCCGGGACAATCATTAAAAGGGATTACGCGTTCGTGGATTATTACCGAAAATTTTAATGGCGATGAAAAGGCAGCATATCAGAATGAAACTTTCTGTTACCTTTTGGGATGTCCAAAAGAAAGTGTCTTGAAGAAAGAGCATCAAGGTTCTCTTGTGTTTTTTGATGCATATCCTACTGAAAAACCAACGCTTAAAGTTGATGTGATGAATCCTCATTACAGCGAGTATTACTCCGATTCTAAAAACACTAAACCACCTGCGGATTATTACAATCCGGTTCCGATCTTTTTCTTAACTGTTGAAAACACTTCATTTCAATTTTTGTTGGGAATTAGAAATCAAGACAACAAAAGCGGAAATGATTTCAAAACAAATAGTGCATCTTCATTTTTTGATCTCGGTAAAAAATATCTCCTTGAAGCTTTGAAGCAAAAAGGTGTCGGCGCAAAAACTTCGGTTGGCTATGGATATTTCAAGTAAGCCCTGTTAAGATATGATTTCAACAACTAAATATACCGGCAATGAGAAAATGAAAAACTTGATTTCTTTAAGTTTATCTTTCCTCCTCTTCCTCTGCATTTTCCCCATGCCTTACTGGTATTATCAGCTTGTCAAAATATTTGCTTCCGCCGGTTTTGCTTACTTTGCTTATCAAGCGTACAAAGCAAAAGATGAATTCTTTCAGTTAGCGTTTGCTCTGTTTGCAATCGTCTTTTTCCCTCTTTTCAAAATTTCTTTCGGAAGAAGCGGCTGGCTTATCGTTGATTTACTTGCAGCGGCTCTGTTGCTGTTTTCTATCGGAAAATCTTTTTTTAGCTCTAGGAGTTCCCGTGACTAATACTGTACATGCAACCTATCCCAAACTCTTCCTGCACAAGTTTACTTTTACGCTAAAAGCACTAGAAAATTTATCCCTGCCGGAATATAAAGGCTCTCTCTTTCGCGGTGCTTTTGGAATAACGTTTAGAAGAGTTGTCTGTGTAACGCGGCAACAAGTTTGCTCCGGTTGTCTTTTAACTGCTCAATGCAGCTACTTCAAAATCTTTGAAACCGAAATTCCGGAAAACAGTCTGCCGTTCTTACAAAACGTTAAGAAAGTGCCGCACCCGTTTATCATAGACCCACCGCTTGAAACAAAACGAGAATACGTTGCCGGTGAGGAACTGGAGGTCGGGCTTACTATTTTCGGCGAGGTTATTTCTGCACTCCCATTTTTCGTCTTTACTTTCTTAAAACTTGGGCAAACCGGCATTAGCTATAAACGCTCTAAATTAAATTTGCTTGATGTTAAATCGGTTTCTGCCGATGGCTCTGCCGCTTCAATTTATAACGACGGCAAACTTAAAAACAACTACCCAACAATCTCTGCGGAAAATCTGATGAAACCGGCAGAAAAAAAAATTTCTAAAGTGAACGTTCAACTGCTTACTCCGCTTCGTTTTCAAATTTTAGGAAAAATTGTTTCCGACCCGGCAGACCTTACCCCTGAACTCTTTTTCACTCTGCTTGAAAGACGAATAACTCTTCTTTCTAATTTATACTGCGGTGCAAATGAAGCATACACCATACCGTTCGTGCAAAAGAATTTGTCTCTTAACGCCAACGGATTGATGATGCATGATTGGCAACGGTATTCTTCAAGACAAAAAACTAAAATGTCGCTTGGCGGTTTGCAAGGCTCCTTTACACTCGAAGGCGAATTGAATGAATTATTCCCTTATTTGAAATTAGCTTCCTTCCTTAACCTTGGTAAGAATACCGTTTTTGGGCTGGGAAAAATGAAGGTTGAAAAATTATAAATTATAAATTATGAATTATGAAAGAAAATGTTTTTATAGTTAAATCGTTTGAGTTTGCAATTAGAATTGTTCGATTGGTTCAATTGCTTCAAAAAAGAAAGCGATGAAACTTTATATTGAATTGAATTACTATTCAAAACCGAAATAATCACAAAAAATGAATTTGAATCAATTTGGAAAGACGCTTCAGAACTTCTTAAAATACTCCGAAGCATTATTATAACCTCCAAACGCAATTCATAATTCATAATTCATAATTAGTTTTCGTTCTTTGACGTACTGATTGACGGAGTTTTTAACTCCGGAAGAAACTTGTAAGAATAATAATTTCCCCCACCTAACATTTACCTTGATTAAAAGGATTGAGCGGTATCTTTTTTCGGGAAAAGCACACACAAATCTCTCTAATATGAATAGAGATTATTCATAAAGGAGAAACTATGTGCATTTTATTTTTAACCGAACAAGGAGCCTCGCTAAAAAAAGAAAGTTCACGCATTTTTGTAATAAAGGATGATGAAGAACTACTTGAAATTCAAACCAGAAAAATTTCTGCAATCGGAATACTCGGGAACATTCAAGTTTCAACACAAGCTCTCGTTCTTCTCGCTTCAGCACAAATCCCTGTTACCTTTTTAACGTTGGATGGAACCATCAAAGGAGAATTTCTCCCCGCTGCAAACAAAAACCTTCATCTGCGATACACCCAATACCTAACCGTAAACGACGAATCACTTTCTCTTTCCATCGCGAAAGATTTCGTTACCCGAAAAATTCTTTCTTATGTTGAGTTCTACCGAAAAATTCAAAAGAACGAACCGGTTGAAAACTGCAAAGCCTTAATTGAAGCGTTCTCTTCTCTTGCCGGAGAAGCAGAGCAAGCCTTCAGCTACAGCGAATTACTTGGTTATGAAGGGATGGCATCCCGAACTCACTTTGCCAATTATGGAACATTCTTCAAAAACGAATTAACCTTTTCCAAAAGATCGCACTACCCGCCCGAAGACGAAACCAACGCTCTGCTAAGCCTTGGCTATACGATGCTCTTTAAACTGATAAACGGAATGCTGCACGCTGCGGGGTTGGATGTGTACAACGGATTCCTTCACAAACCCAAATATAACCGCCCTTCACTTTCGTGCGACTTTGAGGAATTGTTCCGCTCGCCCTGGGTAGATGCCTTTGTACTTAAACTTGCAAACAAAGGAATGATAAAAAAGAAACATTTCTCTGCCTCCGAGCAAGGGCCTAGACTTACGCAAGAAGGTCTGACGATATTTTTTTCTCAATGGAAAGAGTTAGCTTATCCAACACACGATTCCGAATTAGTAGTTCTTATTCAAAAAGAAATTCTCAATTTTATTAAAACCATTCAGAAATACCAATTTGATGGCGAAACGGATAATTCATGTACCTTATCACCTACGACATCACCAAAGACAAAATCAGAACCAAAGTAAGCAAATTACTTGAAGATTACGGCGTGAGAGTTCAATATTCGGTTTTTGAAAGCGACATGAATGAGGATGAACTTAAAAAAGTATTAGACCGGTTAAGAAAACTTATTGACACTTCAACGGATAATATAAAAATATACAGTCTTTGTCTGAACTGTGAAAAAAAGGTTCTTTCGCTTGGAGTTGATAAATCATACACGTTGCCGGATGCTTTAGTAATTTGAAAATGAAAGAAACTTTTTTTATGTTTCCAACAGAAAAAGAACAAACAACTATTTTCCGTAACCGCTTAAATGCCAGGTTTTAACAGAGATTACGGATTTAAGATAACCCATTATAAACAAATAGAATAGGAGAACAAGCAGCATAATGAAACAGACAAAAAAAACACCATATAAAAACGATTACGGAAAAACGTTTCGTAATTGCATAAAAAGAAAGGAGTTGCAGAGGGCGGTATCTGAATTGATAACACTTGAATAAAAGGATTGAGACAAGGCTCGTTACATTCTTCGCAAATGCTGCAACACTCATCTGAATTGATAACACTTGAATAAAAGGATTGAGACGACAAAATCGTTAGATGAATTACGCACGGCTTGGATTATCTGAATTGATAACACTTGAATAAAAGGATTGAGACTTAGCGCAGTTAATAGTGCTTTAGAATCGTGGAAGGGAATCTGAATTGATAACACTTGAATAAAAGGATTGAGACTGAGATTCGAAAGATGACGTTGTCTCTCTCCTTATGAAATCTGAATTGATAACACTTGAATAAAAGGATTGAGACGATAAAGTGTCTTTATGTGAAAATGCTTTCTCAATTGAATCTGAATTGATAACACTTGAATAAAAGGATTGAGACTTTCTACATTTCCAAAGTACAGATTGTTTCTTGCAAATAATCTGAATTGATAACACTTGAATAAAAGGATTGAGACATTCGGGAGGGTTTTCGAATGGTGAGGTACTATACCATCTGAATTGATAACACTTGAATAAAAGGATTGAGACAAACCACTTCCTTTTCGATATTGAAATGAAATGTACATATTATCTGAATTGATAACACTTGAATAAAAGGATTGAGACGTCAAGTGTTGACCGTACTGAGTTTAATTCTATTGCATCTGAATTGATAACACTTGAATAAAAGGATTGAGACACTTCTACTATTGTTGCTGGGAAGTAGAATTCCTTGTTCATCTGAATTGATAACACTTGAATAAAAGGATTGAGACCTTTCTTGCTCTTACTGCTTTTTTTTATTTCGCTCCGCCCTCTGAATTGATAACACTTGAATAAAAGGATTGAGACATTATTCTCGTTTTCTTCTGGATTTTCTTTATAAATTCCTCTGAATTGATAACACTTGAATAAAAGGATTGAGACAAAGTCTATAACGGTTATGTTCTTAACCCCCATTTTCTCTGAATTGATAACACTTGAATAAAAGGATTGAGACCTATTTTGTGGAACTTGTACTATTTTACGAAATATTTCTCTGAATTGATAACACTTGAATAAAAGGATTGAGACTTGATCATCCTTAAGTTCAGTTAAGAACTCAACATCCTTATTCTCTGAATTGATAACACTTGAATAAAAGGATTGAGACTATTGAGGCCATATTTTACTCAGATGTACGCCATAACTCTCTGAATTGATAACACTTGAATAAAAGGATTGAGACTAGCATATTTCTCGCTGTAATATTTACCATCTATTTCAATCTCTGAATTGATAACACTTGAATAAAAGGATTGAGACATGTTTACCCCCAATTAGTATTTCAATCCTATCTGCTCTGAATTGATAACACTTGAATAAAAGGATTGAGACCTATATTTCCTATTAGCGTTAAATCTTCTTGTTTGATTTTTTCTCTGAATTGATAACACTTGAATAAAAGGATTGAGACGCAAAAAAGCACCTGTTGGCTCTGGTAGAGAACGTACCTCTGAATTGATAACACTTGAATAAAAGGATTGAGACGAGGCTTGGATTGGGGCGCAGGCGATTCTTCCCCTAATAACCTCTGAATTGATAACACTTGAATAAAAGGATTGAGACAGGAAACATAGTCCATACTTGATACCCAGCAAATGTTTCTAAACTCTGAATTGATAACACTTGAATAAAAGGATTGAGACTATTTCATTACCTATTTTGACATTTTTAAAGTAAATTCTCTGAATTGATAACACTTGAATAAAAGGATTGAGACTTTGACCATTGTGTTTTAATCCAACAGTTTTGCCTAAGAACTCTGAATTGATAACACTTGAATAAAAGGATTGAGACATACAGATTCTTTAATTTTTGTGTATTTATCCCATTCATCCTCTGAATTGATAACACTTGAATAAAAGGATTGAGACTGGGCAACATAAAGAAAAATACTTAGGCAAAACTGTTGGACTCTGAATTGATAACACTTGAATAAAAGGATTGAGACTAATATGTTCTTCGGTGATTTTAATTTTCTTGTGTCGCCTCTGAATTGATAACACTTGAATAAAAGGATTGAGACCAGCAAGAGCCAACGCTCCGACAAACCCAACGACTGTTGAGTCTCTGAATTGATAACACTTGAATAAAAGGATTGAGACTTCATAGCGGCGGCTGTATCTGGAATGACGTGCTTTTTGGCTCTGAATTGATAACACTTGAATAAAAGGATTGAGACACCTGTTGAGCCATCAGCAATATATCTGCCAGCATCTCTGAATTGATAACACTTGAATAAAAGGATTGAGACTGTGTTATTCTCTTTTTCATATTCAAAGAGAATTTTGCTCTGAATTGATAACACTTGAATAAAAGGATTGAGACAATCTACTAAAGTTAGTGAATAAGGTCTTAGATAAAGGTCTACTCTGAATTGATAACACTTGAATAAAAGGATTGAGACAATTTTCGCTATAATATTTATCATCTATTTCAATTAACTCTGAATTGATAACACTTGAATAAAAGGATTGAGACGGATATACCCAACACCTTCCAAGATTAATGCTTTTATTCTCTGAATTGATAACACTTGAATAAAAGGATTGAGACTGGGGGCAATTATGAATTATGAATTATGAATTATAAATTATTTTAGAGTTGCGTTTGTTAAGCAGATTAAAAAAAACACTGAAGTTGAAGGCAAATCAAAACAAATACTTAATTGAAGAATTTAACTCTTTGCTGTACCGGAGCTTAAATTAAATCAAAGACAACGAATTCAAATTGATTAAGAATTACGGGGTTATCTTATTGACCATTCTTGGCTGCCATTCTGCTTAAATTATGAGTGGATGCTCTTCCATATAAAAAAGTAATTTTATTTTCGGAAATTCTATACATGCAGTACTCTATTCTAATAAAGAAACATTTTTAAAATAATTTATAAAGGAATATTTTATGTGGTGGACAATTATTGCAGCCGTAGTAGAAATTATCATTAAGAATACTAAAAAATAAATTTCGTGATCATTTTTCGGAAATTCTTCGCATACGGAACTCTATTCTAATGCGGGGGGAAATACAATTGTTAACCATAAGAAAATTAATCGAAACATAAACCAAAGGAGTTAATCATGGCTAATAAAAACGGACACGGGGGGCTTGACGGATTAAAAGGAATTGATTCATTGCCTCTCTGGGTTTGGATATTTATTCTTCTTACCCTGATTTTGGGATAATAAACCAGATAACTGTCCTGATTTTTTTTTCGGAAATATTACCGGAGCTGAACTCTACTAAAAGAGAAGATTATTAATTATTAAAAAGAGAAAGAACCATGAACAACACTTTGCATCACATAAGACCATTTACCGAAGACAATAACAGCAGCCGAATCAATAACCCGGAACCACAAGTCTCTTTAAGCATAAAGGCTATTCGCGATGCGGGGATGCACCAAGGAAATGTCAACTCTTTCTCGCTTAACCTAAAAGAACTTTACCACAAGATGGTAAATGAGTGGGAGGCGGTTAAATCCGGTATCAGTGAGCATGAAGTGCAGATTGAGAATGCGACAAATATTCTTGAGGATAAAAACGTCAATCAGCAACAGAGAATTGATGATATCACGAACAAGCACATTCCAGAATTGAAAAGTAAAATTAAAGAGGTAAAAAATGAAATTCGCGATATCAAAGCTCATCCGGAAAAATATCAAGATGAAAAGACCGACAAAGTCAGTTACTTCATTTCTCTAGCGTTACTTTTGCTTATTTCGCTTTACTTGTGGGTGTTCTACAGCAGTGCGGCATATTCGGCATTTTTCAGAGAAATTAAATTTACAAGTAATGCGGTATTTAATTCTATCTTTTATTCAAATGCTATATCCGAGGCATATAAGAATGGAATCACCTCACTGATGTTTATTACACTTCTTCCTTTTATTTTTCTCGGGCTTGGATTTTTAGTTCATACGTTTTTCGAAAAGAAAACTGTTTCCGGTTATTTGGGGCTTGGCACTCTTGTTTTAACAACCTTTTTCTTTGACGGACTGTTGGCTTATGAAATAACGCAAAAGATTTATGAGGCAAAAGCACTGAATATGTTCCAAGAGATGCCGCCTTTTTCAACATCCATGGCAGTAAAAGATGTTAATTTCTGGATAATTCTTGCGGCGGGGTTTGTCGTTTATTTGATTCTTGGTTTAGTTTTTCACTTTTTCATTGAGGCAAAACATAAATTGGATTTCATCGGATTACTGCTTGAAAAAAAAGCATCAATTGAGGAAGAATTGGTAAACGAAATAGCAGAAAAGGAACAAGAGAGAGCAAATCTTGAGAGCAGTATTCATGCTAACAAACAAGAAATAAGCGAATATAAAAACAGCGGAAAGTTTTTTGCCGAGAATAACAATGCGATTAAGCAAGCATTAACTGAGTATGCAAGCGGTTGGGCTAAATATCTCACTTTTGCTAAATTTCCGGAAAGCATGATTGCTGAGATTGAATCCGAGACTAAAAAAATTATTAAGGGAGAGCTATAACATGACCGTTGTTAACAAAATTTTTCCCGTTATTGGTACAATATTTATTTTTATTGCTTTAACCGGGTGCGGTTCAAGCGACCCCGGCACTACCGGCTATAAAAACGACAACATCACCATCCTTATCGATTTATCTGACCGCATCGCTCCGAAAGATCACCCCCAGCAGATTGAAAAAGACCTTGATGCGGTGCTGGAAATCGTAAAGGCATTCAAGCAAAGAATTGTCAACAAAGGAACCTTCAATGCGAACGATAAAATCAAAGTCATGTTTTATCCTCAAATGAAAGATTCGCGGATTATGGAAATAGCCGAAAGATTAACCATCAATCTTGAACATCTTGAGCCTCGCGAAAAAAAGATCATCTTCAAGAATATTGATTCGCTCTATGCAAGCAACTTGAAAGAATTATACCGGATTGCAGCATCGCAAAATCCTTACTCCGGAAGCGATATCTATAACTTCTTCAAAGATCGCGTTGAAGATGATTGCCTTCTTAAAGACAGCAGCTACCTGAACACGCTTGTGATTCTTTCTGATGGATATTTGTTTTGGAAATACGGGCAAATGAAAAATGGAAACAGGTTTTCGTATATTGGGCCAGATGCGCAGCAAGTGAAAATGTTTCGCAGAAATCCGAATTGGGAAGCAGCGTTCGATAAAAATGATTATGGGTTTATTCCGGTAAAAAACAACTTCTCCGATTTATCAGTACTACTTTTAGAAGTGAATCCGGTCGCTGCGTATCCGGAAGATTATGACATCATGAAAAAATACTGGGGTAAATGGTTTGAGGAAATGAATGTCCGTAAATATAAAATTGTTAAAAGTGATTTACCGGTTACAACAAGAGCAATAGTACAGAAATATTTCAAAGAATTATAAAACTTTTTTCATCAATATCTTTAGGAGGCTTTATCATGACCATCAATAAAGTTAGATCATTTTTCTATTTCATTTCGCGATTTCTTGGTGACGTTAATGCGGTGAAGAAGGGGAAAATCCTTCAGAGAATAGGGAGAAGAGCCGCCGGTAAGTTAGTGGGCAGAAGCATGGGAAAAATATTTCGCAGCTTTTAAATAAATCGCTCCGGAAATCTCGGGAATTACGAACTCTATTTTAGTAAAAAAGAGAGGAGAATGTATGATATCAATATATCTTATCCTGAAAGAAATCGGACGACAGTTGTTAAAACTGCTCGATAAATTTATCATTCCAAAATTGAAATGAAAAGAATACGGTGGAGCAATTAATTCAGAAAAAGGACATACGGTTAAAAAATATTATCTCATTATTCCTAAAAAAAGTATGCTTATTAACTTATCAAATCATCCTATAACAACATGGAGCCAACCACAACAAGAGGCTGCGTTAAAACGCTATCATCGAATAGAAGATCTTGAATTCCCTAAGATTGATCCAAAAGCTTCTTTTGAAGATGTAAAAAAATTTGCCGAAGAATTTCTTTGGCGGATTATTTCATTGTTTGAAATTAGTCAAGATGAAAAAAATGCCGTTCACGTAATGGGAGAATTTACGTTTACCTATAATCTGCTTGCATTGTTGAAAGAACATTCCGTTGAGTCAGTTTCTTCAACAACTGAAAGAAGCGTGATAGATACTCCAACCGGCAAATACTCTCAATTTAGTTTTGTCGGCTTCCGGCCTTATTACCGGCTGCCAGAAGTAAAGATATGATAACTTTAGACACAGAAAAATATAACTTAGTAAAGGAAGAAGAATATGCTGAAGTTTGACTTAAAAAAAATGGAAAGAATTTATAAAATTGATTCTTGTGGTTACTATTTTTGTTTCGGGTTGCAGCCCCAAGTCGAGGAATCTTGCTACCGTGATTCGTATAGTAGATGGCGATACATATTCAGTTATTTTCGAGGGTAAGAAAGAAAAAATACGATTGATTGGAATTGATACGCCCGAGAGCCGCTCGAATAAGAAAGCCAAAAAAGATGCAGATCTTTCAAACAATAACGTAGAGGACATTGTTAAATTAGGGAAACTTGCAACCGAATTTGTCAAGAGTATCTTAAAACCAAAAGACACTCTTCGATTAGAATTTGACCTGAGAGAAAGAGACCAATATGGACGGTTACTCGTATATGCTTACTTTGCAAACGGAGAAATGCTAAATGAGGTAATTGTTAAGAATGGATATGCAAGTCCATTAACCTATCCTCCAAATGTTAAATATGCAAAAGTGTTTTCTGCCGCATTTCAGTATGCTCGCGAAAAAAAACTTGGACTTTGGAGTAAGTAAGAATTTGAAACTTTAATTAGTCGTGTCTGAAAAAGTAAAAAATGTCGCTGAAAATTACCTCTATTACTTAGCCGTTTCTCATGGTGCAGATTGCGACCTATCGGGGTTAAGATTAATAAAAGATTCCACTCTCGATGAACATGGCTTGCTGTTGGTTATCGGAGAAAGAAAACTGGGTGATGCTTATACAATTCCACAAAAAGTTACATTTACTTTTTATAAACTTGTTTACGATGAGGTCTCAAACCAATATGCTTATGAGAAATATAAAACAGTTACAACAAAAAAAGCATATTGTGATA
>Ga0172369_10003139_pt1 | contig 21965 bp, 22 predicted proteins | sample LakKiv25m_FD_114539 | JGI IMG/M metagenome (GOLD analysis project Ga0172369, IMG submission 114539) | Freshwater microbial communities from Kabuno Bay, South-Kivu, Congo - kab_022012_11.25m | ecosystem: Environmental > Aquatic > Freshwater > Lake | place: Democratic Republic of the Congo...
GGGGCTGCAAAAAATATCTTTATACCCGCGATGAATAAATACAAAGATACAAGAAGGCTGAAAATCTCCGTCAGCTTTCTGAATCTATTAGGTATAGCAAAGATAAATAATCCCGCGACTATTGAAACTAATATCGGTTCCAGAAATATTTTCATTATCTTCCCAGCTTATTTTTAATTTTTTCTGTCTTTTCCTGCGAAAGCTTTATTAAATCCTGACCATCCATCATCTTTTTGCCTGTCTTATAATCCACCACCGCCATCCTCTCCGTACAGCAATAGCACGGATCGACTGCCGCAAGTATTATGGTAGCATCCGAAATCGTCTCTCCTATCACAGCCTTTTTATTGGATGCGACGTTCATAAAACTCGGCGCCCTTATTTTATGCCTTGCAGGGCTATTGCCTCCGTCCGCCATTATATAATGAACTACTTCTCCTCTTGGAGCCTCATGCCTTCCAATGCCTTCTCCGGGAGGAATATCTTTTATGCCGGAATCTATCGGGCCTTTCGGCATTTTATCAAGGCATTGAATTACTATATTTATGGATTGATACAGCTCCAATATCCTTACAACAGCCTTGCTGAACACGTCTCCGCCTTCATGCGTACATACCTGCCATTCCACCTTGTCGTACGCAGCGTAAGGGTCATCTCTCCTTATATCTATATTTACGCCGGAAGCCCTTGCCGTAGGCCCTACTAAACCATAATCCCGCGCATCTTCCTTTGTCAACACCCCAACGCCTTCCGTCCTCATCCTTATAACGGGATCATCCATTATAGCGCCTTTAAACATGTCCAATTTCGGGATCAAATCCTTTAGCGTCTTTTTTATCCACGGGAAATCTTCTTCAAACATATCCCTTCTCACCCCGCCGGGCTTCATCATCCCGTAGTTCTGCCTGTTACCGGTAACTCTTTCAAATATATCAAGCACAGGCTCCCTGTATCTCCACGCCCACATCCACACCGTATTGTATCCCAGAAAATGCCCTGCCAAACCAAGCCATAGTAAATGACTGTGTATCCTCTCCAGCTCCGCTATGGCAGTCCTTATATAAAGAGCTCTTTCCGGAGGCTTTACCCCTAAAAGATCGTCTATCGCGTTCACATACGCAAATGGGTGCGAAGTAGAGCATATGCCGCATATCCTTTCAACCATAAACGCCACCTGGTCAAAATTTTTTGACTCGGATATCTTTTCAATAAGCCTGTGGTTATAACCAAGTTCAATATCTATATCTACAACAGTTTCGCCATCAACATGCAGTTTAAAAAATTCAGGCTCGTCTTGTAACGGGTGATACGGCCCTATTGGTATTATTTTACGCGACATATTCAATCCTCAAAACTTTACAAATCCCTTCTCAGCGGATAATTTCCTTTTGGCCAGTCATCCTTTAAAAGCAAGTGCTTCATATTCCCATGGCCTTTGAAATTTACCCCCAGCATTTCGTGCATTTCCATTTCTATCCACTCCGCGCATTTAAATAAACCTAAAAGCGAATCTATCTCGAGATTTGGTTTTTCTAAGGTTACTCTGAGCGATATAAAAAGCCCTATATCGTCCACCGCAAAATGATATAAGATTTCTATCGCTTTTCTTGTATCAACTCCGGATGCAGTAGAAAATCTGGCATTCGCGTCATTAAAAAGATATTTGGCTATTTGCAGCAGTATAGTTTTATTAATCGTAAAATAGACCCTATTTTTGGATTTATCCTGAAAATCCAGCAAGTCTTTCCCCGAACGGATCTTTATATTTTGTATTATTGTTTCTCTTTTCATTTTTTCCCGTTAAGTTTTTCTATCAATTTTACAATACCCGCTATCATCGCCTCCGGCTTCGGAGGGCAGCCTGGTATATAAATATCCACAGGCAAAACCGAATCTACCGGATTCGGACAGTTCGGCCCGTTTTTGAATATCCCCTGGCCGCAAGAGCACGTGCCTATCGCGATAATCACGCACGGCTTCGCAGCCTGCGCATAAACCTGCTTTATGCGCGGGACAGCTTTTAAATTTAAAGACCCTGTTACAAGTATCGCGTCCGCATGCCTTACGCTACCTACAAGAGTAATGCCGAATCTTTCCGCATCAAATCTCGGGGTCAGCATATCGATAATTTCTATGTCGCAGTTATTGCAACTTCCTGTCGACAAATGATATACCCATATAGATTTTGTCAAAGCCTTTAATCTTAAGCTCATTACATCCCCTTTATTGCAAGCAGGATCGCTAATATCGCAAGCAATGTCATCTTGCCCCAGAAAAACCTCACTGCCTGATCAATCCTTACGCGCGGATTTGTGTTTCTTATTAAAATTATTATAACTAAAAGTATTGCATATTTCCACAGGCTTAAAAAATTAAATCCCTGCCAGAATAACGTTATAAGAAATAACGGCAGGACCACCATCAGCATCGCTTTCGTAAGCTTAAAAATCGCCAAAAGCATGCCTGAATATTCTATAAACACGCCTCCCATTATTTCCGTCTCCGCCTCACTTGCATCAAAAGGCACAAGCCCCAGCTTTGCCTGCATGCAAAATATCATAACAATAAATGCGATCATCCCTGAAAAACTTGCGGCAAACGAGCCGTTAAGTACCTGATAATTTATAATATCGCTTAATCTCAAAAGTCCGTGGCTTTTAATAATAGGCACTATCAGGGAAAGAATAAACGGCAATTCATACGCCATTACCATTTTTATCTCTCTTGACGCTCCAAGCGACGCAAGAGGGTTTCCGCTCGCTGAAGCGCCCAATATAATAGCTATCGCAGGCAATGTCAAAAGATACGCGACTACTATAATATCTCCTGAAAAACCCTTTGAAACAGGGTCTATATTAGGAAGCCATACAAGTATGGACACAAGCGTAACCGCGCTCAGGCCTATCATAGGCGAAAAGAAAAATAGTTCCTTTGACGCCGTCCTTGGGATTGTAATTTCTTTTATGCTGAGCTTTATAATGTCCATTAGCGGCTGATACCACGGCGGCCCGACTCTCCACTGGATACGCGCGGTAACTTTGCGGTCTATCCAGCATGAGGCAAAGCCTAAAACTATCGTAAACAAAAAACCCGGAAATATTAAAAAATTAAATAAAAGCTTTGTCATGGATGGTATTTTTTCCAAGGCATAGCATGAACCGCCACATGCTTGCCTATTAAATATATATCGTCTTTTTCAGATTCTTCTATTTCTATAAACTTAACCGCATCAGGAACCGAGCATGTTTTTACGCAAACAGGCTCTTCTTTCTCGCTTCTGTCAATACATACGTCGCACTGGGATATTATATAAGGTATTGTATCGAGAGGTATTGTACCGAACGGGCACGCCAGGCTGCAGGATTTGCAGGAAACACACCTCATCGTATAACGCTTTATTATACCGTCATCCTGCCTTGCAATAGCCTCCTTAGGACAGGCGTTTACGCAAGGCGCTTCAGTACAATGCCTGCAGATATATAAAAACTGCCCGATCTCCCGCAACTGAGTTATGCCGGAATTCTTAGAATGATAATAATAACTGCACTCCGCATTCACCTCGGCGCAACTATTCAATTTTTCTAAATCTACAAACAATCTTTTCATTTCCCCATTCCCCATAAACTTGACACTCTGACAATGTTAGTTTTGTCAAGTTTACGCTTAATCCCATATCTCATGGATATGGCTTATCTTGTCGTATCTGAATACCGGGCCATCTTTGCAAGCGTAAAAATTTCCCAGCCTGCAGTGCCCGCATTTCCCTACACCACAACTCATGTTTTTTTCCATAGATAAATAAATCTGATCCGGTTTATACCCTATTTCCAGAAGCTTAAACGTTGCGAACTTCATCATTATCGGCGGGCCACATACTATTGAAACGCTGTTTTTAAGGTTTATATCCAGATTATCAAGGGTTGTGGTTACGAGCCCTACGTTTCCTTTCCAGCTATCGTCTTTTCTATCAACCGTTATCCTGAGTTTGATTCTTTTTTTATCCAGGTTGTGCCATTTATCCAAAACGCAGTCTTTGTAGATTATATCCGAAGGAGTCCTGGAGCCGCAGCAGAATAAAACGTTTTTATACTTTTCAATATCATGCACTAACGCCAGAAATAACGCCCTTAGCGGCGCAAGCCCTACTCCTCCGCCTACAAGCAGGATCTCCTTCCCTTCGAATTCAGAAAGAGGATATTCTTTCCCGTAAGGCCCTCGCAGCCCCACGATATCGCCCTTCTTCAGGCTATGGATCATAGAAGTGACCCTGCCCGCTTTCATTATAGTAATCTCTAATTTATCTTTTTCATATTGCGAAGATGACGGCGTAAAAGGCGCTTCCCCTCTGCCGGGAATGCTCATCTCAACAAACTGCCCTGCTTTAAAATGCAAAAGACTTTCCGGCTTGAGCCTAAAAGTTTTTATATTAGAGCTCTCCTCTATTACATTCAACACTTCTGTTTTTATAGGCAAATAAGGATTATCTATCATCATTTATACATCGCTCCATCCAAAAACTTGACAAAACTAACATTGTCAGAGTGTCAAGATCTTTGGAGTTTAGAGAGGACTTCGCGTATATCTATCTTGCCTGGGCATGCCTCTGTGCATCTTCCGCAGCCTGTACACCCGAATACACCTATCGTATCAAGGAAAAAATTGAACTTTTTATCAAAGCGGTTTCTCAGACGCTGTGCCAGGAGTTTTCTGGGATTTGCGCCTCCCGCTACCCTCGCAAAAGACATCAGAAGGCAGGAATCCCACATCTTTAATCTTTCAAAATTATTTCCGTTTTTCTGGTCCATTAAAATAAAACAATGGCAGGCGGGGCATATCATATTGCAAGCGCCGCATTCAACGCACGTTTTCGCGACATCTTCCCATAAGTTTGAGTCAAATTTACTCTTAAACGCCCCCTGCACGGAGTCTTTCGGAGGGATATTGCTTTTCTTTACGTGTTCCGACAAGTCCTCTTTCAGTTTTTTTCTATTTGAGTTTATTTTTTCTATATAAGGCTCTGCGCTTTGAAATAACTCGGAATGCTCTTTTATGATTTTCTCCCCTTTAGGCGACCCAGGCTCCGCCACATAGCCGCCGTCAATCTCCGAAAGATTTATATCAAAATTTTCCGTTGGATACGGCATAATACCTATTGCTACGCAGAAACACGTCTCTCCGTAACATGTGCAATCGCTGGATATTATAAGGCCTTCTTCTCTTTTGGATACATAAAAAGGATCGCGGAACGGCTCTTTAGCGTAGACATAGTCCATTACCCTGAAAGACGCAAGGTCACAGGATTTCGCGCCTATAATCGCTATGGGTTTTTCTTTTTTGTCTGAAGTTTTTTTGGAAAAGTATTCCGCTACCTTTGTCCGAGCCGGAAAATAAAAATTCTTTACAGGCTCTACGGCCCTTATCTCTCCTATCACAGAGTCAACAAGGCCGTTTTCTCCTATTTCTTTGTAGAATCTTTTATTATCCGATTTTGCAGGCGCAAAGATCTTGTATGTTTTAGACAAACTCTTTGCCAACCTGTCGAGATTTGGCTTATTTATGAAATACAGATTCAAAGTTGTCCTTTCGGGTATCAAGAGTAAGCTTTAAAACAAGTATCTTTTATAATACATAAATTAAACTTTATGTCAATTAAAATATGCCCTTAAAAATGTAGCTCCATAGCCCTTGGCGGACAGGCTTTTATGCAAAGCTCGCAGGCAATGCACTTTGTGTCATAAAAGAGAACCTTACGCGTCAACGGATCCGTAACCAGAGCCCCGGTAGGACAGATCGGTACGCAAGCCCCGCAGTGGGTGCATTTCAGATCATTCCTTTTAATGTCTTTTGAAAGAGGCTGAACACTCACTCCTATGGATTTTATATACTTCAACGCCTTATCAAGACTTTCATCTTCTCCTTTTAGCTCAAGAACCACAAGGCCTTCTTCCCTTGGAGTGACATACGCCTTTAATATATTGAATTCCAGATCAAAATCTTTTACCAATTTGTACACTATCGGCTGATCCACCAGCTTATGAGGAAATTTGAAAACAATTCTTTTAGAACCCATTTTAATTTACCTCCCCGTTAAGCCAATTCTATATCCCCTATGCTCCCTAAATCTTTCCCAAGTATCACTACCGCGCCTTTTATCCCTTTTATAGACAAAGCGAATTCCAGGCTCGGAGCAATATCCTTCTTTTCTTTGATCCTGTTGCATGATGCAGTCGCGACCGCATCCGCCAAAGTCGCGGACTTAGCTATTATAACACAAGCGTCCGCTTTCCCAAAGCTTAAAGAATGGCCTACGGTGCCGGAAGACGTGCAAATTCCTATAGGCGTATCTTCCGGTTTTATTTTTATAAAAATCTTATTGCTGAGAGGCGAACTTCCAGCGTAAATAGCAACCGTGCGGATTTTATCCGATTTTATAAATATATCCCCGCCGTTTTCTATTATAATCTGCCTAGTATGTGCCAAAAGTTCATTGCCGCTGAACTCGCTGATAGCCCCGGCGACGCTTGCCATCGGGCCTACGCCAGCAAGAGCGGTTGTCCGGATCATCTCTTTTATGATATCCGTAGCCAAGAGATCCTGCCTTATCGGCTCAAGGCTTGTCATAAATTCAGGCCTTTTTTTTATATAATCTTCTATTTGAGCCCTGTATTTTTTTACAACCTCTTCCGCAATAAGCCTGATATCTTTTCCCGCAAAAATAAAAAGATCCGTCTCCTTCACAACTACCTCTTGAACGAAAAGATCGCTCTCTTTTGCCAATCTCCTGTAAGATCTTTTCTGATAAGTCTTGCTCTTTGCCATATCCTCAACAAATCCTAGGAAGCTGTTCGCCTGTGATTATATCCAGAGTCCTCAAGCCGCCCGACTGAGTTTTCAGGTAGACTTTTTTATCTTTTTCTTTCTTAACCTCGCCTATAATTTCGGCAGATTTGCCTAAAGCGTGTTTTTTCATTTTTGCCAATACATTTGCCGCAGCATCTTTGGAAACTATCGCGATCAGCTTGCCTTCATTGGCCATATATAACGGATCAAAACCCAGTATCTCGCACAAAGTCTTTACTGATTTTTTTACAGGAATGTCGGATTCTTCTATAGCAATATCATAGCCTGATGCAAAGCTGATTTCGTTCAATGTAGTGGCAAGGCCGCCTCTTGTGGGGTCCCTCATGAATTTTATATCCCCGCATATTATATAAGATACAAATTTATTAAGAGGGCTGCAATCGCTTTTAATCCCGGTTTTGAATTTCAGGTCTTCTCTGGCCAAAAGTATTGAGGCGGCATGCTCTCCTATTGTTCCGCTTATTATAACTTTATCGCCCGGAGTCATTCTTGAAACAGATATCTCTGAATTATCCAATATCTCCCCTACTCCGGATGTATTTATAAATATCCCGTCGATAGCCCCTTTTTCAACCACCTTAAAATCTCCGGTCACTATATTTACGCCCGCAGATTTGCATGTATCCCTGATAGAGATTGTTATTTTTTCCAACATAGCATAGCTAAACCCATCCTCTACTATTATCCCGCAAGATAAATATCTGGGCGTCGCGCCTGAAACAGCCAGGTCATTTACCGTGCCGCATATTGAAAGCTTTCCTATGTCTCCCCCCGGAAAGAATAAAGGCTTAACAACAAACGAATCAGTGGTATAAGCAAGCTTCTTCGTCCTGAGATTCAAAAGCGCGGCATCGCCAAGTTTATTCAAAAAAGGATTGCCCAGGTTCTTTAAAAATAAATCCTTTATAAGATCCTGCATCAATTTCCCGCCGCTTCCATGCGAAAGAGTTATCGTTTTCATTTTCCACCCGAGGAGTATTTGTAGTATGCGGCGCATGCGCCTTCGCTGGAAATCATGCACGCGCCCTGCGGATTTTCCGGAGTACACTTTTTATAAAACAATCTGCATTCTGGAGGCATTTTTACGCCCTTAAGTACGCTGCCGCATATGCATCCTTTGTCCGCGCTTGTTTTTACATCCGGTAAATTCATATTTTTCTCGACATCAAAATCCCCGTATTCTTTGCTTAAAACAAGACCGCTATTTTTTATAACCCCGATGCCTCTCCAGTCTGAATCATTTATCGAAAAAACTTCGCGGATCAGGCGAAGCGCCATAATATTGCCTGAGGCCTTGACCACCCGGCTGTATTGATTTTCAACCTTTGCCTTTTTTGATTTAACCTGCCTTACCAGCATCAATATGGATTGCAGTATGTCGAGCGGCTCAAAGCCGGATACCACGCACGGCATGTTATATTTTTTGCAAATCACCCGGTAAGGTTCCATTCCTATGATAGCGCTGACATGGGCTGGACACAAAAATCCTTTTATATTCACTTCTTTGTCTTTTGCCAATAGCTCCATTGCGGGAGGCATAATCTTGTGCCCTGAATATATAAAAAAATTTTTCAATTTTTTCTTTTTTGCGTATTTTACGACGGATGCAACGGTCGGAACAGTCGTCTCGAACCCTATCCCCAAAAATATTATTTTTTTATCCTGATTTTTTTCTGCAAACAAAGCTGCGTCCAAAGGTGAATACACAATCCTCGCTTTACCTTTTGACCTTTGCTTCAGAAGGCTGGAACCGGTGCCCGGAACCTTTAACATATCTCCGAAGCTGAATACTATAATATCTTCGATATTCGACATAGCTATCGCTTTATCGATATAACTCTTAGGGGTAACACATACAGGGCACCCAGGGCCGGAAATAAGCCTTACATTATCCGGAAGAGTTTTTCTTATGCCGAATCTTTCAACAGCCATTGTATGTGTGCCGCACACCTCCATAAAACTTACCGGCTTAAGGCCATTGGCCTCTATTTGTATAAGCTTTGATATCTTAACCGCTACAGCCGCATTTCTGAATTCGTCTATATATTTCATTGCAGTTCTTCCAGTATCTTCAATGTCTCTTCTGCTTTTACGGTATCCAACTTCTCTATCGCAAACCCCGCGTGCACGATCACGTAATCGCCCACCTTGGGATTCTTCAGAAAATTAACACCTATAGTACGCTGAACCCCTCCGCTTGACACAATCGCCCTGTCGAGAGTTATTTTTAAGATCTTCATAGGTATAGCTAAACACATATTAAACTCCTGCCATAACCGCCTGCCCTAACGCAATGCCACCATCATGCGTTGGAATATTTTTATGCATATAAACATCAAATCCTTCCTTTTCCAGCACCAGCTTTATATTCCGGCTCAGATACTTATTTTGAAAAACTCCTCCGCTGAAACAGGCCTTGTTTATTTTATATTTTTTTCTTAAAAGCTTACAAGTATCTTTTATCATACCGCAAACAGCGTTATGAAATTTCAAGGAGATTTCCTGCCGTTTAACGTTGTTTTTCAGATCCTTAACAATGCCTCCCATCACAGGCTCCCAGTCTATCAGAACGATATCATCCTCATTTTTATATTTAAAATTATATTTCTTTTCCGCTATGGGACGCTCTATGCCCTGCATTATTTCTTCCAGCCTGATTGCCGCTTCACCCTCGTATCTCGTAGAACCGCATATCCCGATAAGCGCTGAAACGCCGTCAAACAGCCTGCCCATGCTTGAGGTTAACGGCGCGTTTATTTTTTTATCTATCATCTGCGCCAATATGTCACTGCTGGAAACAGCCTTCCTTAAGCAAAACCGAAGGATGCGGCGAAAAAGCTTCGTGTCGCCTTTATACATTTCATACAAGTAGCTGAAAGCCATTCTCCAGGGCTCTCTAATACAGGCTTCGCCTCCCGGCATCGGGATACATCTTAAATGCGCGGCTCTTTTGAATCCTTTTACGCTTCCTACAAAAAATTCCCCTCCCCATATATTTCCGTCTCTTCCAAACCCGGTCCCGTCAAACGCAACCCCTATTACCATGCCTTTTATATTATTATCGGCCATGCAACCGGCCACATGCGCTTCATGATGCTGGACCCCTTTTACTCTACGCTCTATGCTCTTTGCCAAACTATGCGCATACCTGGTAGCTGTGTATTCCGGGTGCAAGTCACAAGCTATAATATCCGGCCTTGCTTTAAACTTTCCCTGTAATAGCCTAATCTGTTTTTCAAATTTTTTAAAATTCTCCGGATCGCTCAGATCTCCCGATGAATCCAGCAACCAGGCTGAATTATTTCTTGCAAAACAAATAGCACTCTTGGACTGGGCCCCTAAAGCCAGAACAAGCCTCTTCGTCCTATAAGGTAAAATAATCTCCGTATAATTCATGCTATCCCCATAAACTTGACAAAACTAACATTGTCAGAGTGTCAAGATTATTGCATTGTTTGCGATAGTTTTCCGAGATTAGAAAGCTTATCTGCTATATCCCTTGTAAGATTTTCGGATAGCGTACCCATTCCGCAGCTCGGGGTAAGGAGTGAATTTTGTATTATCAAATCCCTGCCTATGAATTTTTTTTCTAGATTTTTTATCCGCAAGTCCAGCTTCTTAAAAAGAGATTCGCCGGTTTCTTTTAATATAGCATCGGAGGTAGGCGCAATCCCCCATGCTAAACATCCTCCTCTTTTTAAAAATCTGCCTATGTCTTTAGAATAAAGCGAAAGGTTATCCGCGTATAAATACGCGTCAAAATTTATAATATCTGCCTTTGTTTCTGCGATCATCGACCAGTCTGTGTTGCCGCAGCAATGTATCCCGGCCGCCGCGCCTTTTGAATGAACCCCGTCTATTATAGAATCCAGCATCGACACGACATCTTCTCTTTTTATATTCACAAAACTGGACCCAAAGCTTGCAAGGTAAGGTTCGTCTATAAAGATTATGACCTTTTCTGCCAAACCTTTCAGCCTGTCGATCTGCCACACGGCTTTTATCTCCAGCAGTTTAACAAGCGCCTCTTTAAGGCTTTCGTTATAAATAATAGATTTTCCGGCTTCGTCAGTCACGCCTAAACCAAAGCTTATAGGCCCAGTGATGTGGCCTTTCGCATACTCCGGTTTGCGTTTTGCCGCCTCTTTGATAAAACTGTAAAAACCTTCCGCAAATTCTTCCGTAATCCCGAACGAATCATAGCTCCCGGAAATAGACGCCTCATATATCCCAGCCAGTTCCTCGCTCAGATCCTTAGAACTGTCGACGTGGATAGTCTTTTTTTCCTCATCCATAACAAGACCCGGCAAGCCTTGGCTAAACTGGCTGTACATATTTTCCTTGAAGCTTCTTTTCGGAAGCTGCGGCCAGAAAGGAATGTCAAATGTATCAAATATCCATTTTACGCTTTTAACTGCGTCAATATAAGGCAGGCTTCCTATGCCCAATGTAAGAAATTTACCGTTTATTTTCATAGGTTTATATTTTAACATCTTACTGGATATCGGTCAATCCACTAATTTCTTAGTTCTCGCTCGAGCTTGCCAGGCTGGGGCCGTTCGGCCCCAGCCTGGCAAGAACCTGTTATTATCCGGAATAATCATATATTAAAATGCCCAAATTTTACGCTTGCAAAAAATTCCGCCAGGAAAAATATAACATTTGCCAGGATATTATTAAAACTTGATATAAAAGGCCCGGCAAAAGGCACCCATCCCAACGCAATAAAACACAAGCCTCCTATCATCAATATAAACATCAGAGGAACTATCAGGATATTGGAGGCAATAGCTACGGGAGTAGCCATCCTGAAATAATACATAATAAGAGGAAGCGTACCCAGCGTAGCGGAAATAGAAATCGCCAGCGGCTCAAGAAAATATTTCCTTATATAAAAATTCCAATCTTTTTTTACAAATCTCATCAGTTTCGGCACAAAATACACCATTGACCATACCGCTGTAAACGAAAGCTGGAATCCTATATCAAATAAATCTTTCGGATTTATCGCAAGTATGATAAAAGCCGCCGTACCTAGAGAATTATACGCATCCACCGGCCTACCCAGCAGTCTGCCTGTCAAAAAGACAATGCACATAATAGTAGCCCTTACCACGGACGCGCTTGAGCCCGTAAGCACCATAAGAAATATCAAGGACAGCATGGTAAGTATATAATAAATTTCCCTCTTTAATCTCAAAAGTTTGAATAAAAATAAAAACGCTCCCGCAAGAAGCGCCACGTTTAAACCACTTATCGCAAGGATATGCATTGTGCCTGAATTTCTAAAAGATTCCTGCAGGCGCTTAGGCAATTCCGAACGGTCTCCAAGTAAAATCGCCCTCAGGAAAGCCCCGCTCTCAAGAGGCATATTTTCTAAAAATTGGTTTTTAAGTTTATCGCGCACCAGATACGCGTAACGCAGGATAGGGTTAGACCTGTAATTACGCGACAACAGCGTTATATTTTTTTCCGACGCGTTTATAATAGCGAATATATCCTGGTTTTCTAAATATCTCTTGTAGTTAAAATTGGTTTTTGAGCCGGTTTGAACCGCGCCGTAGGCCTGAGCGCGGCTCTTCGCGGAAATATCTTTGGACGGCCTTTTAATTGAGCCTTTTATCAGCAGCCTGTCGCCATACTGATAATCTTTTTCCGTCTGTATCCTGATCAGCGCCAGGCCGCTTATCTTTAAATTATCTATGCTTTCCAATTCAAATACATACCTTGATACGACTTTTCCGAAATACACGCCTCTCGTTTCAGCCGGGCTTTTTATAATTCCGGTTATCTCCGCCTTAATGCGTTCTTTTCCTAAAAAATAACTCACATGCCCGTCCGGAAAAATATTAGAGTTTAGATATAAAAGAGCGCCCAGCGAGATTATTGATAAAAATAAAAATATTTTTGAAACTTTAAGGGGTTTTAAAAACAATACTGCGGCTAAAGCAAAAATTAGGGTAGCTATGAATACGTGGGTAAGTTTTAATAAATTCGGAAAACGCTCTGCAAGAAATATGCCTGCGATAAAGAGAATACAGATTACGGCGAATGGCTTTTTATTCACTCTGAATTAAATTTACCGCTCTTCAGGCGAGACTCCGGATTTTGGGGTTTCTTTGGTAATTATACTTATGACATTGACCGGGATTTCTTTGCCTGCTTGATTGAAAATAACCCTGACCATGTCTCCGACCTTAATATCTTTTAAGGCCACCGGTAAAATATCTTTTTCTATTACGCGCGTCTTTTTTGAATCAACGTTTACCCTTACCGTTTCTCCGGAAGACCTGTCTTTAACATCCAGCCATAGAATCTCGTCTTTCTCTGAGCCTATTTTTATAACCGTTCCCAACAAGCTCCTGATCACCTGTATCTTTTGCGACAGAACAGGAGCGCTTGGAACAGACCCCGCCACGCTGGTTGACGTTGGCAGTAATATAGGTAACTTAGGCACCTCTGGCAAAGAGACGCTCTTCTGAGAATTTTGAAGCTGGGCGTTTATATTGCTATTCTGGGCGCTCACAGTGTTAGATGTGACAGGTGGCACGGAAATATTAGACGAAACCGCGGAAGATGTGCCCGGCAAAACGCTGGGAACCGTAAGAGGCAATACGGGTTTCGACGGCGTCTGCTGCGTATTTTGCAAAGGCTGGATTTTTTTATTATTTTCAGCGCAATCAGCCGCAAGGCAAAATAAAAACAAAAAACTAAACAATAAAATCGTGCCTATAAGAATTCTTTTCATTTTATCGCTCCCCTTTCTCAATGTCCTCAAAACCTGTAACGTAATTTCCCGTAAAATATATGCATTTTTTTCTTGAAAATTGCCTGAAATCAAGAGGCACGGCCGGAAACCACGCATTGTATATCCAGGCCTCTTTTTTCAGGCCCATATCATCGTATCCTAATTCTCTTTTATCGCTCGGAGCCCCCCACTTTTCAATTACCTCGTCTTTAGTGGTACCTTTGACCACCATTGTTTTGGTGCTCAAAGGATGCGTAAACGCGTAATGCGCAGTGGGCATTTTAACATCCGCACATCCGGAAAAAATAAAAACGCAAAGAACAGCCGATAAAATTATTTCCATCTTGCCGCATTCCATCTTAACTGTTATTATTTTACAACATATCCCGCTAACTTTATATTAAAATCTTTTTCACATTACTACATTTACCAGCTTGCCTTTTACTATTATAATCTTTTTGGGCGGTTTCCCTTCCATCCATTTATTGATAACAGGATCTCCTAAAACCAATCTTTTAATCTCGTCTTCGCCTGAGGCAAAAGGCGCTTCTATTTTTGACCTTAGCTTGCCATTAACCTGGACAGGCAGCTCGATCACACTCTGTTTAAGCGCGTCTTTGTCATATTCAGGCCACTTAGCGCTGAACACGCTCCCTTTATTGCCCAATCTTTCCCACATCTCTTCGGCAACATGCGGCACAAAAGGAGCTAATAATATCACAACCGTCCGGATCGCCTCTTTTAATTCGCCGTTAGAGCCCAAAGGTTCTTCGTTTGTAAAATCATAGATTTCATTGACCAATTCCATTATAGAGCTGATAGCGGTGTTAAAATGAAACGCGCCTTCCATATCTTCCGTAACTTTCTTAATCGTAAAGTGAGTCTTCTGCCTGAGAGATTTAAGCTTATCGTCTTTCTCCGGGCTCCCTGCCCCGAGAGGCTGACTATTGGAGGCCGATCTTTGCTCTATCAGCCTCCAAACACGATTCAAGAACCTCCACGCGCCTTCAACCCCGCGGTCGCTCCATTCAGCGTCTTTTTCAGGCGGGCTTATGAATAATGTATACAGCCTCACAGTATCCGCCCCGTATTTTTCTATCAGGTCGTCCGAGCTTACGACGTTGCCTCTCGATTTGGACATCTTTATCCCATTTTTAGTGATCATGCCCTGCGTAAAAAGTTTCGCGAAAGGCTCTTTGAAACCTATATATCCCATGTCATATAAAACCTTGACGACAAACCTCGAATACAATAAATGAAGTATCGCGTGTTCCACCCCGCCTATGTACTGGTCGATAGGCAGCCATTTATTTACAAGTTCTTTATCAAAAGGCCTTTTATCGTCTTTTGGAGACAAATATCTTAGGAAATACCAGCTGGAATCCACAAAGGTATCCATGGTATCTATCTCACGCCTGGCATCGCCCTTACATTTAGGGCATTTTGTATTTACAAATTCAGGCGCGTCTTTTAAAGGAGACTCTCCGTGCGGCTTAAATTGAATATTCTTGGGTAACAAGACAGGAAGGTCTTTCTCATCAACAGGCTGTATGCCGCATTTACCACAATAAACCATCGGTATAGGGGCGCCCCAGTACCTCTGCCTCGAGATAAGCCAGTCTCTTAATTTATAATGCACCTCTCTTTTACCGAGGTTATTTTCTTCCATAAAATCAGCGATCTTTTCTATGGCTTCGGGGCTAGGGAGGCCGTTAAATTTACCTGAATTCACCATTACGCCTTCTTCTACATACGCTTCCTTCATCTTGTCCGCGCTTAGGCGTTCTTTTGGATTGTCAATCACAACTTCTATGCCAAGAATGTATTTTTTTGCGAATTCGAAATCCCTCTGGTCATGAGCCGGCACAGCCATCACAGCGCCTGTCCCATATTCCGTCACGACATAATTCCCTATCCATAAAGGCACGGCCTTGCCGGTCATTGGATTTATCACAAACCTGCCCGTAAATACGCCTTTTTTCTCGATATCAGCGCCGACCCTGTCCGCGGCGTTCTCTTTTCTGGTTTCGATTATAAATTTCTCTATTTCTTTTTTATTCGGCGCGTCTTTTATCAGTTCAGGAATAGCGAAATGCTCGTTGCTGATTACCATATACGTAACTCCGTAAATCGTATCGACCCTCGTAGTAAAACACGTCAATACAATATTCGAATCCTTTACCTTGAAATTTATTTCAACGCCTTCGCTTCTGCCGATCCAGTTTTTCTGCATCAGCTTTACACGCTCCGGCCAGTCTTTCAATAGCTCCAGGTCGTCCAGCAGGTTTTGGCTGTATTTAGTAATCTTAAAAAACCATTGCTCCAGGTCCCTCAGATTAACCTGCGAAGAACACCTCTCGCATTCTCCGTCTATGACCTGTTCGTTGGCCAATACCGTTTGACATGAGGGGCACCAGTTTACGGACGCTTTTTTCTTGTAAGCAAGGCCCTTTTTGTAAAGCTGCAGGAATATCCACTGCGTCCATTTATAGTATCCGGGAAGACACGACACAACTTCCCTGTCCCAGTCATAGCCCACGCCCCATGAGTCAAACTGCCTTCTCATGGTTTTTATATTATTTAAAGTGGAGATTTCCGGATGGATCCCGTTTTTTATTGCGGCATTTTCTGCGGGTAAGCCGAATGCGTCAAAGCCCATCGGCGAGAGGACATTGTATCCCCTCATAATCTTATACCTGGTTACCGAATCTCCTATTATATAATTCCTGCCATGGCCGACATGAAGAGCTGCGGAGGGATAAGGAAACATCATGAGGCAGTAATATTTCTTTTTGGGAGAAGCCGGGTCCATCTTAAACAGGCCCATCTTTTCCCATTTCTTACGCCACTTCGCCTCAATATCTTTAAATGGATAGAATTCCTGCGCCATAATATAAATCTCGCTCAAACAACTTGACACTCTGACAATGTTAAAAGTGTCAAGTTGTTGGTGGAGCAGACGAGATTTGAACTCGTGGTCTCCACAATGCCATTGTGGCGCGATACCAACTTCGCTACTGCCCCATCTCAAAACCAATTATATAGGTATAAATTATAGCACAACGTCTTTTTATTATAAAGGATAAATTAAGGGAAGGCCTCGCTTTTACTTATTTTTAATTATCGCCGACGCTTTAATGTCGAATGGATTCGTCCTCATAGCAAGAGAAAAAAGATACGGGTAGTTGTTATAAAGATGCCTCATATATATAATCCATTCCACTATTAACAGATTGTACGCCCTTTTTATGTCTCCCGCCAGATGCTCGTAATCGGCTTCCGGCAGATTCTTGAGGTCGCGCCTTGCTGACAACTCTTCCGTAAGGTGGAACACGGCCCACAGTAACGCCGTAAACGTCTCGTGCTCCAATAGATTCGGGTTCTCGAGAAGCCTCAGAAAAAAATCCCGTTTACCGCTCAAAAATATTTTTAAATGCTCTATGTCGCCTTTTTGGATATTAATCCTGGGATTGTGGGCGCTAAATCTTTTCCTAAGCTGATAGTAGTCGTTCTGTTTCCAGTCTTTATCCAATATAAGGCGCTCTTCCATGTAAGCCGGATCAATGTCGAATTTCCAGAATATTTTCAATAGTTCGGAGCCGGCCTCGCTGAAAAACGCCCCTATAACCATATTGAGTTTTTTAAACATCGAATGCCTTTCCTGCTTTCGTATAAGATGCTCAATCACGAGAGTAACCAGAAGCACGTTTATTGGCAGAAAAGCCAGGTCTCCCAACAAATAAAGAAAGATATGATGGCTATCGCGGAATATCAGATAATGTAGAAGATGCAACAAAACAGAAAATCCTACAAGGATTATGCTAAATAATATTTTCCAGTGTATATTTTTCATTATGACGCTGTCCCGGCTGTTTTCTTTAAAAAAGGTTTTTTAAAAACAAATACGACAGCAGCTATTATACAGCACGCTCCGCTGATTATCAATGTATTGCTGACGCCAAGCCTTGTTGCCATGCCTCCGGCTAAAAGGCTCCCTAAAGGAGCCATACCCATGAACGCCATTGTATAAAAACTCATCACCCTGCCTCTTTTATCGTCTTCTACAATAGTCTGCAATATCGTATTACTTGACGCCATCTGCACCATAATGCCAAATCCCGAAACAAACAATAGCGGAAGCGACACCCATATGTCATGTGAAAAAGAAAATGCTATTATGCTCAGCCCGAAGATCCCCGCTGAAAGAGGCAATAGGTTCCCCGGAGTAAGAGGTTTCTTTCTTGACGCAAGATAAGATGTCCCCGTCAATGCACCAAGGCCTATCGCCGCCATAAGATATCCAAGCGTATGCGGCCCGCCTCCCAGGATATCCTTTGCAAAAACAGGCATTAATACCGCATAAGACATCCCCATCAGGCCTATAATACCGAGTAACAATAGAATCGCCCTGATAGGCTTTAGCCCAAAAGCATAGTCAAAGCCTTCTTTTAAATCTTTAAATATATCGTAGTTGACTTTTTTATCTTTTCTGATTTTTATATCCCTGTCCATCGCAAGAAGAGACACTATGACAGCCAGGTAGCTTACGGCGTTAATAAGAAAGCACACACCTTCCCCCGTGATAGCTATAAGCACTCCCGCTATCGAAGGCCCTATAAGCCTCGCCAGATTAAACATCATTGAATTTAGCGCAATCGCGTTCCCGAGATTTTCTTTCTCTTCTATCATCTGCAATATAAAAGAATGCCTGGCTGGTATATCAAGCGAATTTACACATCCTAAAAATACGCCCATAACTATTATATGCCACACTGCGATATTGCCCGTCAATGTCAGAAACGCCAGAATAAACGCCTGTAACATCGCAAGAAGCTGGGTAAGAAGAAGTATCTTGTGCCTGTTGTGCCTGTCGGCAAGCACCCCGGTAAAAGGCGATAAAACAAAAGTCGGGATCTGACTGGCAAATCCCACCACGCCAAGCATAAACACGGAATTTGTCATCTTATACACAAGCCAGCTCATCGCGATATGCTGCATCCACGTGCCTATCAGGGAAATGCCCTGTCCAAAAAAGAAAATCCTGAAGTTCCTGTATTTTAACGTGTGAAAAACCATATCTACCTTATATATCCCTTAATAATTTCTGTTCCAGGTTTGACAAGATGCTTGAATTATCGATAAACCTTGAGATTTTATTAAACTGGTTCATGGAGCCCCGGTTATTTTCATGGTGAAACGTGATGAACAGATGGTTTTTTGCCCTCGTAAGCCCCACGTAAAATAATCTGCGCTCCTCCTCAATCCCCTCTTCGTCGCCCAAAGAAAAACTCACTGGGAAAACCCCGTCAATAAGCCCTATCAGGAACACCGCCTCCCACTCCATGCCTTTCGCGGAATGAATCGTAGAAAGCGTAAGCTGTTTTTTGTGTTCCGCGTGATGAATACTTTCATGGGAGTCAGGGAGTTCTATCGCAAAATCGCTCAATAGATCCTGAAGCGAATCGTACCTGTACGCAATTTTTTTTAATATCTCGAGGTCGTTTATCCTGGTATCCCAGTCATCAAATTTTGTTTTCATCAAAGGGTTATAATAATCAAAAACCACCTCGAATTTATCCCCGACTTTCATCTTTTCATCTGAAAGGTTTTCCGTTAACAGCTTAAATTTCTGGATACCGTTAGAATATTTAAAACCTTTTTCATATTTAGAGATGCCTCCGGAAGAGATATCTTTCAGGATCTTTTCACTTGTCCTTGGCCCGATGCCTTCTATCAGCTCCAACGCCCTGTGCCATGACAGCTCGTCTTTCGGATTTGACACAATCTTCAAATGCGCCATAACGTCTTTCACGTGAGCACTCTCGTAGAATTTCATGCCTCCCATCAATTGGTAAGGTACGCCTCTTTTATTTAGTTCCGCTTGTAGCGCTATCGATATATAGCTTGAGCGGAACAATACACATTGTTTTTCAAGAGGCACGCCTATGTCTTTTAATTCATCCATCTTTTTTACAATCCACATGCTCTCTTCGTAGACATCATTAAAAAACCACATCTGAGGCATAGCGCCTCTGTTATGCTTCGTATTGGAGACAAGCCTTTTAGCGTATTTGCTGCTCATCTCGGAAAGCACAGAATTTGCTGCGTCCAGGATAGGCTGTGTGCTCCTGTAATTTTCCTCCAGCTTTATTATCGCACATCCTGAAAATCTTTCCGGAAATTCCATTATATTTTTATGATCCGCCCCCCTGAAACCGTAAATACTCTGCGCATCATCCCCCACGATCATGATGTTACTATGGTCTTTGGCCAATAGATAACTTATATCCCCCTGAAGTTTATTCGTGTCCTGGTATTCGTCCACCATTATATATCTATATTTTGACGCGACGCCCTTCCTGATGGCGTCATCCTCAAGCAATTTTTTAAGATAGACCAGCATATCGTCGTAATCCAGGTAATTTTTGTCTATCTTGTATTTTACGTATTTCGACTTTACGTTTTTTATATATTCGCCGTATTCCGCCAGATGAGGGTACTCTTTTTCAATGATTTCCTCCACGGAGCAGTGCTTGTTTACGGACATACTTATTATATTCCTTATCGTATTTTTTTTAAGGAATTTCTTGTCATGCTCCGAGATATTAATATCGCCCGAACACTTGCCTACGGCATCTATCGCGTCGGATTCGTCAAGGATAGAAAATGTATCGGTAAATCCCAGAGCTTTTCCGTAACGTTTCAACACCCTGTATGCGAATGAATGAAATGTCCCGCCTTCCACTGCCGCGCATCTGGGATCATGAGCCGCGGCGCGGGACAGCATAATCCTGGAGGCGTTCCTGGTAAAAGTCAGCAAAAGTATGGACGCAGGGTCAACGCCGCTTTGAACAAGATTCAGAACCCTGTATTCTATAACCCTTGTCTTGCCAGAGCCAGCGCCTGCGATAACGAGTACCGGCCCGTTTATCGTAGTAGCGGCCAAAAATTGGGATGGATTAAGATGTTTTTTAAGGTCTATCATGTAAACTTGACAAAACTTACATTGTCAGGGTGTAAAGATTATGCGATGGGTTTGATTATACCTAATTTTATGAGAATTACTATTAATAAAGTGTAAGCGACGGATAATAATATATCTCGCAAGAAATATTTACCAAAGTATTTCTTTTTTTCTTCGCCGCCATGCATCATTTTCTCCAGGCCTTTTTGCAATAACACAAGCCCTGCAATATTCGTCAGCCAGTAGGAAGTGACAAAGCCTCCCAAAAATGCCCCTTTGTAAATAAAATCCGCCCCGCAAGCCAGTACATAAGCTATCGGAAAATTTATAAACAGGTCGTTCCACCAGGAAAAAGGCGATAATAAAAATCCTATCGTGCCTAATATGCCGCCGTATAATTTTTTATTCATAAATAAAATTAGCCCTGCACCATTTAAGGTACAGGGCTGAAGGCAACAACCTCTCCGATAAGGTAACCGAGCTTGCCGAAAAGATGCCCGATTTAGTTGCCAATATTATTTATATCACAGAAATCAGCCTGTGTCAAGTTCAAATGCCAAAAGAGGTCCCGACCGCCATAGCTGCCTTGACAACAGGATCTTTCAAGCTGACTCTTTTTATATCCCCTACAGCCTTCTTAAGGTCTACTGTTTTAATCTGGTTTGATCTCAAAATAACGACTTTCCCGAAATCCTTGTTAGCCGCCAGTTCACAGGCTTCCGCCCCGAACCGCGTTGCAAGGATCCTGTCAAAGGGCGAGGGCTCTCCTCCTCTCTGAAGATGCCCCAGCACCGTAACCCTTGTTTCCAAACCTGTTACTTTCTCTATATCGTCGGCTATCTTGTTGCCTATACCTCCTAATCGGACAGGATCCGTAGAATCCTTGATCATTTTCCTTATAACCATAGCGCCGCCCTTCGGCCTTGAGCCTTCGCTGACCACTACAATACTGAATCTTTTGCCGTGCTGGTTCCTCTTCGAAACAACCTCGCATATTTTTTTAATATCATACGGGATCTCCGGCAATAGTATTACATCCCCGCCGCCTGCCAGGCCCGAGTATAAAGCAAGCCATCCGGCATACCTGCCCATCACTTCTATAACCATAACCCTGTGATGCGACTGCGCGGTTGTATGAAGCTTATCTATCGCATGCGTAGCTGTAATTAAAGCGGAATCAAAGCCAATCGTCGCTTCCGTCTGTCTGAGGTCATTATCTATAGTCTTAGGAATTCCTATCAGCTTAACGCCTTTTTTATGCAGCTTATAAGCGATATTAAGCGTGCCGTCCCCTCCTATGCAGACAAGCGCGTCCAGTTTCATGGCACGATAATTCTCTACAGCCTTGTTGGAAACATCCTTAAACCTGCCCCTGTAATCAGGATGCCTGAA
>Ga0172369_10003144_pt1 | contig 21942 bp, 17 predicted proteins | sample LakKiv25m_FD_114539 | JGI IMG/M metagenome (GOLD analysis project Ga0172369, IMG submission 114539) | Freshwater microbial communities from Kabuno Bay, South-Kivu, Congo - kab_022012_11.25m | ecosystem: Environmental > Aquatic > Freshwater > Lake | place: Democratic Republic of the Congo...
ATCAAGAGATTGCTTGGCTTAGCTCGTGCTAACACCTCGATGGCCTTCTTATCATTGCGACGAGCCGAAGGCGACTAAGTCTTCTCAGTTCGCATCAATCAGGCAGCTAAGTCCATGACGAATTCACGTTCACTTTCGAGAAGCGTTATAATATCCTGGATGCAGGATTACGTCCTGCGTGACGAATCGAGCCCAGTGTTGATAATAACCGAAGATGCCACATGCGTGCAGCAAGTTTCAAATATGATCGTGTCCAATTAGATCGGCAGGTGTTTTTGCCAAAGCACCTTCGCGAATGCCTGTCAGGGGAGTGTTGGGGCTCATCATCGCATTGTCTTGCCGTCACCCTACTCATCCTGCTGCTAGCCATTCACTGGACCGTGCTTGCCCCTTTTGCGAGCAGTGAAACCAACCCCGCAAAAATCCTAGCTCAGGTAAAGTCTGAAAAGAGCGCGGCAAAGCGCATCCTGGTTCTGGACGAAGCCCTAAAGGACCAGTCACTGAAGGGTAAAACCCTTTCAGGTTTTTTTTTCGAGCGGGCCATGGCTTACAAAGAAGTCGGAGACTGCTTCAAGGCAATACAGGATCTCGATTCTGCGTTCGCCCATTTTCGGGGGGCATTTCCTGCTTTGATTGAAAAGGCAGAGTGTCTCTTGCAGCTTGAGCAGGTTGACGAAGCATCTCGAATCCTTGAAATGCACCTCCTTTCACGTCCGAATAGCGCGCGGGGATACGTGCTGAAGGGAATTATCTTCGAGAAGGAAGGATTTCAGACCAGGGCTGAGGATGAATACAGTCGCGCCCTATATTATGACCCCAAGTTCCCAGCCGCCCTTGAAGCCAGGGCGAGACTTCGCTTAGCGTTAGGCAAGACTTCAGAAGCCCTGGCTGACTCTACCCACTGGATAGAGATTTTCCCCCGCAACAAAGAAGCCTTGCTGCTAAGGGCACGGATTCACGCGAAGTTCAAGAACTACGCCGACGCTTTGCGGGATTATACCGCTGCAGAGCAGATCGACCCCAACGACAAACGCATATTACGCGACAAGGTCGAACTTTACTTGAAGACCAATCAGCCTGACAGCGCTCTAGAAAGCCTCAGCGCCAGACCCAAAGCGGACGGAGAGACTCCTGAATTCCTCGTTTATCAGGCCCGAGCAATGACATTGAAAAAATCTTTCTCCACTGCGGAGGGGCTTCTAAAAAAGGCTGCGTCTATGGACGAGTCGTATGCCCCAGCCTTTCTGTTTCTTGGAGAGTCTCGGTTTCGCGAAAGAGATTATGACGGAGCCCTCGAGTACTTCAACCGCGCCTTGGGACTGGATCCAAAGCTGCTCGAGGCATACAAGCAAAGGGCGAGGGTCTTCCTGGCGCTAGGGGAACCAGCCAGGTCAGGCAGCGATCTTGCCCAAGCCACCCGATTGGACCCGGCAGACGGCGAGGTATCGCTCTTGAGAGGCAAGTCCAACATGGCGAGATTCCTTTACGAGGAAGCCGCGGAGGATTTTGGCCACGCTATCGCAAGTTTGCCCGGGGACGTCAGGCCTTTCTTTTATCGGGCGCTGGCCTATATTCGGTTAGCTGAGTATTCGGCTGCTCTTTTAGACCTGGATGCGGTTATAAAAGAGAAACCACATTCACCAAGGGCGCTGACTATGAGAGGCGTTGTCTGGTACTGCCTAGGACACAATACCAAGGCTTTGCATGACTTCAATCAGTCACTATTGATAGATCCGGACGATCCGGTGCTGCACAACAACAGGGGCTATTTTTTGTACAAGACAGGCCAATATGACGCCGCAATTAAGGACCTTGAAACGGCCCTGCGATTCAAGGATGATTATGCGACCGCTCAGATTAATTTGGAATGTGTTAAAAACTTGCGGAATGCGGAGCCGCTCTTTCAACATACGAGCAAGCCTTAAGAGTACGGACGACCTCCACAGTCGCTGCAATGATTGACCTCGATGACGCTGATGGAATAAGAAGACGTCTCTCCGACTGGGTTTATGATCTGTTGGACAAGTAGAAGAGGTGAGCGCGTAGCCTTTCATGGCGATTCCCAAAAGCAAACGCGGATTCCATGCGTTAGGTTGTCTTTTAATCCCCTGAAAAGGGAATTCAAAGGGATACTGTATGCCCGATCACGCCGGGCATCACAGGACATGAATTGAAGCGTTAATAAGGTGGTAGCCAATAGATTGGAGGCCATTTGAACGGCCTTGGCAGCCAACGGAAATAGTTCTCGATTCAGACACAACTATAGACAAATGCTATCGTCGTTAGCGCGCCCAGTGGGGGCGAAGATGGATGGTCAATAATCTTCTCATGGGATATATTGACGCTTTCAACCTTCAGGCGAAAGCGGGTTCCGTATCGAGGCCCACGACAAAATTTAATTCAAGATTTAGAAACTATCATGGGAACATGTAAATATAAGGCAGTACTAGCCGATCTCGACGGAACGATTAACCGGGGGAATCAACTAATCAGTGGGGCAGCCCAAACGTATAGTAGTCTCTGCGAAAAGGGCGTTAGGTGGATGTTTATATCGAACAGCGCGACAAGACTTGCTCAGGAACTGACCGAAAAAATCAATAGGCTCGGCCTCCCCGTTTGGCAAGATCAGGTCATCAACTCCGCGTCGGCGCTGCTTGAGGAGGTCACGAAGGGGTGGGCTGGTGCCAAGATTTTCGTGATAGGAGAGCCGTGCCTTAGGGCCGGGATAGTGGCGGCTGGTGGTATTGTTGAAGACGACCACGATAGAGTTGATATTGTGGTGGCGGCTATGGACGCAGATTTCCACTATAACAAGCTTAATGTAGCGTACCAGTTTCTACGAAAAGGGGCTTTGTTTTGGGCCACCAATCTCGATCCCACGTTCCCCACTGAAGGAGGCTTTGTACCGGGCGCAGGGTGTATCGTGGCTGCTGTTGCAGCGGCTATCGGCAGACGACCAGACAAAGTATTCGGCAAACCTGAGAATGACATGGCCTTGTTGGCGATGAAAAGACTTCATCTTTCACCCAGTGAATGCCTCATCGTCGGAGACAGGATGGATACGGATGTCCTTTTTGCACGGAACTCGGGGATAGACGCTGCTCTAGTGCTTACAGGAGCCACAAGTCGTGAGCAGTTGCCGCAGTATGACTTCAAACCAGATTACATCTTCGATGACATCAGCGGGATTCAACAATTGTTTGTGGAGAAAATCAGATGAATGAATTGGAAAAACTCTACGAAATGCTCAAGAGGGTCCAGGAACCGAAAGGTTACTTCTTTAACAAAAACAAGAGCAAGGTTCTTGAGCTCCTCGAAGGGCTCGTGGCCAACAAACAGCGCTACGGATACATGAGCTGTCCGTGTCGATTGGCTGCCGGAAATAGGGAAAAGGATAAGGATATTATCTGCCCATGCGAATATCGAGAGGCAGACGTAATAGAGTACGGGAGCTGTTACTGCGCATTGTATGCCACGAAGGAATGGAATGAAGGCAAAATTCCCGACGCTTATGTTCCTGAAAGAAGGCCTCCTGACAAATTTTATTGACTACGGTGTTTCTCTGAATTTGTGTCTAAATCAAAGGATGTCGTTGTAAGGTTTTCCATAACTGCTTAGGCACGTTGAAGGTGTTGGCGCTTTATGGAATTAGCTCTTCAGGCCATGTATTGTCATGCCCGACGCGATCAGGCATCCAGAGTTCCCGGCATCCCGTTTTCACGGGAATGACAGAGGGACAGGTGCATGGAATTCGCGCCCATTTCCGGGAATCGCTATAAAGGCGGTATGCTCCTACGTGGGAGATCGAGAAAACATCTTGCCGGGGTGCTGTAGAATCAGACCGCGCAGTTCCAGTTCAAGAAGCACTCCGGCTAGCTTACCTGCGTCGATAGCGAGATGTTCACAAAGGATGTCGATATGTACAGGGTCCAGGTCTATGGCATCGAAGACCTTTCTGCCCATCTCTGACAGCTCTTCTAAGTAGTCGATATCGATCTTCGGGGGATGGGGGAGGGTACTCTTTTCTTGCGAGAAGAGTATTTCTATGACGTCTTGTGCAGACTCTACCAAGGCTGCGCCTTGTTTCAGCAAATGGTGAGGGCCCCATGAGCGTTTGTTGAATACACTCCCCGGCAGGGCAAAAACTTCTCGGTTTTGGTCCAGAGCGTGCGCCGCAGTAATGAGGGAACCGCTTCGGGGAGCGGCCTCGACGATGAGCGTCCCCTTTGTTAGGCCCGAGACGATTCTATTTCGCCGATAAAAGTTTGTTTTTAGCGGTGCTACGCCAGGTCTGAACTCACTAATGATCGCTCCTTGTTGTTCGATGACGCTTACGAGGTCTTTGTTTTCCCTTGGATAGCAAATATCAATTCCACAGCCCAAAACGCCTATGGTGCGTCCATCGTTGCGTATCGCCGCCCAGTGGGCCGCGGTGTCTATGCCCCTCGCAAGGCCACTCACAATTGTAACTCCTGCGTGAACCAGGTCCCGGGTAATCGCTTGTGCCAGCTCAATGCCATAGCGTGTAGGATTTCTGGTGCCCACAACGGCAACTGCTTTCGAGTCTTCTGGGGTGAAACGACCCCGTGCGAAGAGCAGAGCTGGGGGATCGTAAATCTCTTTTAGGTTCTGAGGATACTCGGCGTCCCACCGAGTAATGACGTGGGCACCCAGGTTGGAGATGATTTCCATCTCCTTAAGGATTTCAGAGGCGTCAGGACTGAACCCAACAATATTATCTGCGACGCGCTCAGACAATCCAGCTTGTGATCGTATGTCTTTCTTGCTAGCCTGGAAGATCTTCTCGGGAGATGAAAACGCTCGTATCAACCGTGCGATTGATATAGGACCCAACCCGGGCACACGCTCCAGCGCCAACCAATAAGACAAAGGGGTGTGAGCATTCGTCTCATTCACTACAGAGAGATCCTCTCAGAATCCTAGGCGAGAGATTGGCGCCGCGTAGATTCAATCTGACACACTCTTGACAACATCGCCTGGCACAATTTCTTCCCGGCAGCGTGTGATAAGAATGGTCGCATTCTTGTCAAAGGTTTTCAAGACAATCCCCTCCCCCATGTAAGCATCCGGGTTCAATGTCCATCGAGGAAAATAAGGATCAGCAACTGGCTCTGCCGGTCGATAGATGTTTACCAACGTTCCATCACTTACACCGTCGCATTCTCCCCGGTCAACGAAAACTACATCATTTTCTGAAGAGCTGTTGAGAAAAGAATAGCCCTCCTTGTTGGCTGTCGCCAGTATTACGCCGGTGAACAACCGATGAGTCTTTGAAGGTACTATCTGCTTGGCGCGAGGCACGTAAAAACATACCTTGTTTCCCCGTTCTATCTCAGCATAGCTCTCCAAGACAATGCCCGTTATAAGGTCGTGGCCGGTACTCACGATCTCCACCTCCCCTACAACGTCCGTTAGGTACCCAATCTCCTTGGTGAAATCTACTGGATGATACAAAGGTCCTTTATCCCGATAAACGCCAAAACGATCCCCCACAAGTATCTTCTGTCTTTTGGATGGACGAAAGCGGATATAGATAAGATCTCTTTCTAGAAAGCGCTCTTTGTTCCGATCAACCCCGCTGACGACATAGCCCCATGCTAGGGTGGGAACTGAACTCAAACGGTATCTAAAATACTGTTTGTCATACGGAATACCTTGAAACGGGACCTTATTGACCAGATAGAGGACCTCATCCGGCATACCCGTAGGAGGGTTGTACCTTTCATCTGCGACTACCGCTTCCGACCTCGAGTCGTATAGGTACAGCTTCGTTCCAGGGATGAGTTCTCGAGTGACTGCACCTCTAAACCCGCCCGGTCCCAGCACTGACGGGTTCTGACTCCCAAGCGCTCTGCCGAGGCTGGCGTCGCCATAATACTTGCGTGCAATCTTGGCGAGGGTATCTCCCACTGCTGCGACGCATTCATTTATGGGACGTGGGAAGATCTCGAAAGCGTAGGACAGATCGTTTTGCGCGATTAAGAGGGCGAAGGCAAGTATGACAAGGGGGGTTGTTGTTTGTTTGGTGGATTTCATGTCGGGGGAGGCTCTTTAGTCAAGTATTACATTAGTTATTATTCCTAACTATGATAAACTATATTATTTTCTATCTAATTTGATGTCAAGTGTTTTCCGCCTTTCCCCTGTCGCCAAAATCCTCGCATATAGCGGCTTGAAATTGACCGCGAATTCGACAAGGGCACGTGAGAAACTGGACAGTACTTTCGAGAACCGCTGTAATGACGCCAATAGAAATAGCTGATGGGATAGGCTCATTCTCATTTACATGTATGAGAATTAGATGTTACTTGGACATATTTTGCAATACTAAGTTGTCCACGGACATGAGGACGAGATCCCTAGGAGTTACCTTCTCGAGGAAGCCTTCAACTGAGTAGGACAACCCCGTGTCGTCGAGGCGTTCCATGAGTTCATAATATCGGTTCCCGAGGCAGCGCAAAATTCGTAGCTTCTGCTGAACGGATGCGCGTTGGGCGAATACAACGTGGAACAGTAGGATTCCAGTGCAATCGTCACTCTTGTCTGGGTAGAGGGGGATGACGAGTAAATTTTCTTGTCCGAGCCGGCCGGAACTCCAGATGGCTCTACGAAGCCTAAGGGCTGTTTTCTTGCTTCCGCCCGCGCAGTTAGGAGCGTCGTAACGGGATTCTTTGCCTTCGCATATTCCTGATCTTGCGATGGTCTTAATAGCGGGAGAATCCGGGGCGCATGAAGGTGCCTTCGTATCGGTTTCATACAGCACTTTATAGTGAAGGCCTCCTGTTACGTCAGAGATGACTGGTCCGAGATTTTTCAGCATGCGTAGGTCTGCTTCCTTTATTTCTTGGATGTCTGCCGACAATTTCTCCATTGTCTTCAAGAAGACTGTGGGCAAGACGACCTGAGGTCGCGATATCCCTACCGTGACGGTCTTGGCCTGGTGCCGAATTGTGTCAATCGGGCGAGTCACTTCGTCCAAGGCTTGCTTGAGGGTACCTATGCCTTCCACAAGGACGTCAGCGGGCGCTTCTTGGAGGGCTTCAGCAAGAACTCTATCGCGGGAAATGAAAAGTGCAGCCACGCTGGATGCGGGCAATGAGGCGTTCATTTCGCCCTCTTGTATCATGGTGGATAACTCCTGCCAGGCCGCGCGGACCGCGGCTGGATTCCAAGCGCTAGGATCCTCGAGGGCGACGGTAAGCATCGTGCGAAGATTTCTTATAATATCTGCATGGGCGTCAATGGCCTTGGCTGCGTAAAAACCCCACAGGTGCCCGGCCACCGTGGCTGTAACGAATCCCAAGTCAGCTCCTGTTGTTGGCACTTCAATGACGCTTTCGGCGTAGCCGTGGAATCGTTTTTCCCCGCGAGCACATATAACCAAGGGCCTGCCGTTGTGAGCTTTAAAGATAGACACTTCTTTAGCCGTGTCCTGCACTATCTCTTCGGGGAGTTCGTTTGCCACAACTATGGTAAGGGGTTCCGTGGACAGATCGATGTGTTTCTTGTCTTCGGTAAAGTCACAAGGTATGGATTTGTAACATAGTTCGCTCAGTTTGATGCGAATTTCGTCCGCGGCGATTTTGTTTGGGCCATTCCCAACGACGGCCCAATTTCTGCTGGTGGGGCCGTAGCGTTCTGCGAGTTTCTGTATGGCCGGGGCGTGATCGAGCACCCATTGAATGTCCGATGGCAGTCTCTCCAATTCCTCTATATCATGGAAGATCTCATCTTCAGAAAGACTTCCGAATTCTTGGGCTAGCAGCAGAGCCGTGAGTTTGCCTGCTGCAACTTGTGAATAAAATGCCTTGGTGGACGCCACCGCCATTTCAACGTCTCTGCCGTCGCTGGTGTAGAAGTATGAATGGGCTTTTTCTACGAGCGGAGAGTTGCGTCTGTTGACAATGGCATGAATCCATGCCCCCTGGGATGCAGCCACATCCACGGTTCGATTTGTGTCTGTGGTGGTGCCGCTTTGAGAAATTGCGATAAGCAGTGTATCCACGAGTGGTTCAGTGGAGAGGAATCCGGACATTTCCGATGCCTTACTCCATTGAACAATTATGCGAGATTTTGCCAGAGATTTTGCCACAAGATGCGCTACGCCCATTGCCGCCACGGAAGCGGTACCCTGTCCAATTACCATGACTCGTCTGATAGTTGGGAGGCCGGCGTCCCTGATACGGCTGATCAGGGCTCCAAAGGATTCGTAGCCCTCGGCATTGAATTCGATCCTGCCGATGCCCTTCCTGTACTTGCCTTTTATGGTCTTGAAGACGCTTAGGGATGCTTCGTGAATTTCCTTTTCAAAGTAGTAGTCATACCGCCCGCGAAATATGTCACGCGAGTGTATGTAAATGGGCACTGCTTTGGGTTCGAACAGCCCTTTGTCGTCGAGATACCTTCCTTGGAACACAAATCCATCATGACCGTCTGGGGCGACAAGGACTTGAGTCCCGCCGCGCTCCGTCCCGACTAGGCTATAAGAGGTTCTTGTCAGGGATGCCAAACCGTAAACCTCTGAGGCCAGGATAACCCCGTCTCTTACTTTCCCCAAAAATAAACTCTGTCCGCTGCCCTTCTCCCCTAGGCTCAGAGAGGAAGGAGCTAATGGGTGCTGCATCACCACAGCCAGAGACCCTTCACACAACTTCATCACATCTGCAAATCTATCTTGAAGCTGCTGCGTGCGGTCCGTGCCTAACCGAAAGACAAGGGGCAATATTTTGGCGTCTGTGGTGACAGTGGAGTCGATAGAATACCCCCGAGCTTCTACCAGGTTCGAGCGGAGGTCGTAGTAGTTATCCACATCACCGTTGAGAACGAACTGAGCGGCCCTATCGGCCAGCGTTGGGTTATGTTCTGCGCCGGCGAGACTCCCATCAGTGGGATGACAGTTGGGTAGGCTGATGATCCCATTGGACGCCCACCTGGTATGCGAAATGATATTCACCTGACGGAGCTTAGCACCTGCGTCCCACAACAGCGAATCGCGCCGAATGCGGGCTCGCAACGCGCTGGTGTTGTCTCCTAGACGGCCAACAAGGTTGGCCACTTTGTAAGTGAAAGTTAACGCTGCGGTCTCCTCATCGATCCTCACAGCATGGACGCTTCGTTTAACACCATTTTCTATGTCTTCAATTTCCTGCCCAATAGCTAGGCTTCCTGGAGTGCTTTGTTGCCGGTCGAATAACGGCTCTGAAATAAGGCACTGAATAGAGATACCGGCTGAATCGCGTCCACGCACCTCTAGGCGGTCAAGGTTCTCCAACACTTGTTCGACGCTCCAGGCCAGAAAGGCCAATCCTTGAGACTGCTGAACGTGGCGCAGTTTTTCGGGAAGTAATTCGAGGGCTCTGGTTGCTCCACCCAACACCTCCCTCTCCAATTGCCATGAAAAGTCTCTAACCAATTCGATGAGCCTCTCGAGGGTCTCGGACGGCCCCTGGGAGGCCACTAGGGATTCCAAGTTTTGCTGCGTTTCCTCCAACAGGCGTCTGGCGTGATCGATTTTGGACAGGGTGGTTCCACGGGTCATCAGTCGATAGTGGAGACCGAAGGACATCAGATGGTCAAATTTGGTCGTCAGAAGCGACAAGGAGCGATCGATGCTATCTAGGTGGTCGGCTGTCTCTCCCAAGGCTGATTCCAGCGACTGCACAACGGCGTCGATCCAACCTAAGTCAACTTCCCTATTCCACAATGTGTTGCTCACAAAGCCAGCAATTCCACACACATCAATTTCCTTTCAGTCTTGTTTTACTTGCCGGAGGCAGGGGCTTGTTTCGGCAACGGCGAAGGCTTTGTCTTAATGGAGGGGGCCAGTGGAGCAGGCCGAAACATGCTTTTTAATTCCGCGAACGTTGAAGAGGAAATGAGCCTCTCCGCTTCTAATTTGACCAATTTATCTCTTTTCGTGCGAGGATCCGCTCTCAAAAAAGAGGGATCTGAAGTAAGCAGTCGCCACGCGGGGAGTCTTTCAAGATCGCGTTTGCTCTGGAGACTTATAAGGCCTTTCTTTTCCCAATCTCGGAGTCGAGACAATCTCTCGAGAGGAGATCCGGCTTGGTAGTCTTTATCTAAAGCGACCGCTTCGGCAGCGAGAACTGTTTCCACCGGCATGCGGTAGTGCCAGCCGATAAGCCGTCCATCTTCAAGCTTTTTCAGCGTATTTAAAGCTTCCAATGGGCTTGGGATTGGGTCATTTCTGGATCCAAATAGCACTGCGCCGCCGTACAGCCGTGCGTAGGATAATGCCACAGAATCTTCCACCAACTTGTTGCGCTCGAGCGCGGAAATGATCTCCAGTCTCTTTAAGGGCGAGGACTTGAGATATGGCGTCTTTGCCACAAGATATTCTGCCAGTAGAATACGGTTAAGGAAGTCCCTCGGTATCTTTAGTTGGCTGAGTTTGTCGTCGCTGTTTAACTGAGTCCACCGCTTAAGACGTTCAAGCGGATCAGAGGGTTCCCTTAGATACTGGTCGGCCCAATCCAAGAGGACGAAGGAGAGATCAGAGCCTTTGAGCTTCTTTTCGTGTAATAGTTCGACAGCGAGCCGGAGACTGCTCAAGGGGTCTTTGCCCTTGAATTGAGGCGAATCTATGACGCCAGGAACTACGTCCATAAGCTCGTAGGCAAACAGACTGGGGTTTAGCGTCACGGAAAAGACAAGAGTAATTGTCCATGCGAGCACAAAGAGAAGTCCGCGATTCCCGCATTCTGGTGGTCGATGTTCCTGAGCGGTAAACATTGCAATAAAATAGGCTTTCTGGCTTCTGATCATCTTGTTGGCATCTTAGACCAAAAATGTGCGCAGGCAAAGATTTTTTTGCTGAGGCTCATCTTCCAATGGAATACGATTAAGGAACTTTCATTTTGGGAACTCTCGTTATATCAAGAAGAAAAAAGTGGGAGGTCCGTGCATGATTGATTTTCACACTCATACACTGTTCAGCGACGGCGACCTTAACCCAAGCGAATTGGTCAGGCGTGCCTTGGTAAAGGGATATCGCGCAATAGCGTTGACGGATCACATTGACGGTTCTACGGTGGACTTTGTTCTGCCGAGGATCATTAAAGTAAGCAAGGAGCTTAATCGGTATCAGCCCACTCTCGTCCTTCCAGGGGTTGAAATAACCCATGCGCCCCCTGCTCAGATTCCAGATCTCGCTGAGGAAGCGAGGAGGCTCGGGGCTGTGGTTGTTGTGGTTCACGGAGAATCTCCGGTGGAGCCTGTTGCGCCCGGCACAAATTTGGCGGCCATTCAGGCAGGCGTGGATATTCTGGCGCACCCTGGTTTTATTACCCCTGCTGAAGTGGAGTTGGCCACAAGAAACGGCGTCAGACTTGAAATTACTGCCCGAGGCGGACACAGTCTCACCAATGGTCACGTAGCCCGGTTGGCTCGTGAGTCCGATGCAATCCTCGTCATCGATACGGACACCCATTCCCCAGAAAATCTTATCGATAGAAAGCGTGCGAGAGAGATCCTCATTGGAGCAGGTCTCGATGATTATCGCGCAGACAGGGTTCTCGAGAACAATGAGGATTTCTTGAACGCGCTCATGCAGAAACACAGGCTTTCATAGATCGATATTGAAAGCTTAGCATTTTTGTGTGGGGTCAGCCTCTTTGGGGTACTTGTACAGCCCCAGAATTCCTTTATGCTGAGACGTTGCGGGGGCATGTCTTGCGGGGTCAAAGTATTTTTGATAAGTTGCGTCATTCACGAACTACGGCTGTATGCCATCAGCTTATTGTGAGGTGCACCTTTTAGCACAAATGAAGCCGTCTAGAACAAGAAAGTCGATCCTGGCTATCGTCATTATAATATTGGTCTTTTTCGGGATATCTCTATTGTTCACTCTCAACACTAATGAAGATGCGCCAGTGAGGCGGTTCACCGACTTCTTGGAGTCTAACAAAATAGGCGTTGTTACCCTGGAAGGAGAACTGACTTCCGCAGACGAAATACTTAAGGACCTGAGAAAATTTCAGAAAAGATCATCGGTTAAGGCTGTGGTTATCCGCATCAACAGCCCGGGAGGCGCAGTCGCGCCAGCGCAGGAGATTTATAGAGAGATCAAGAAGACAAGGGAAAAGAAGCCAGTGGTAGCATCCATGCAGACTATGGGCACTTCTGCTGCCTATTATATTGCCAGCAGTGCGGACAAGATCGTGTGCTCGGCCGGAACAATAACGGGGAGTATTGGCGTGATTATGATGCTTGGAGATCTTGAGAAGATCATGGAGCGCGTGGGGGTGAACATCAGGATTATTAAGGCGGGTAAATACAAAGATATAGGCTCGATGTTTCGGCCTTTGACCGATGAAGAGCAGAAGATATTGCAAGACTTTGCTGTGGAAATTCACGAGCAGTTTATTCACGACGTCGCTCAAGCCCGAAAGGGAAAGACTGACGAGAAACAATTGCGATCGATTGCGGATGGGAGATTCTTCACGGGCGAAAAGGCCAAGAAGATGGGGCTGGTAGATGGGCTAGGAAACTTTTACGACGCTGTAAGAATAGCACGCGAACTCGCTGGCATCAAAGGAGAACCGGAACTTATCTACCCGAAGAAGAAGTGGGAGAATTATCTTGATTTTTTTATGGAATCCACAGCTAATGCGCTTGGCAAGGTATTCAGCGCAGGAAAGGTCGCACGTCCACAAGTGGAACTTCGATGACCACCCAAAAAAGAATCCTATGATATGGATAAGCCGAAAATCCAGCATCTCGACACACAGGGACGGTAGGTTTGGGGACCTGGTCTTACAGGGATCTCGACCGACAATTACAGGTCACGAAAGTAGTGACCCTTGTAACAGAGCATCGGAGGTTCATTCATGACCATCGAAGACGCATTAACATTCGACGATGTAATTCTGACCCCATGCTATTCGGAGGTTCTCCCCTCTGAAGTTGATGTTAGCACTTATTTGACTCGCGAAATCCGTCTCAACCTCCCCTTGGTTAGTGCTGCTATGGATACAGTAACCGAGTCGCAGATGGCCATAAGCTTAGCCCGCCAGGGCGGAATAGGGATCATCCATCGCAACTTGAGCATCAAGCAACAAGCTCGGGAGGTTGATAGGGTTAAACGGTCAGAGTCGGGAATGATCGTGGATCCAATTACCGTGACGCCGGATCAGAAGATATCCGATGCCCTGGAAATGATGAAGAAATACCACATTTCTGGAGTACCCGTCACCGTCAACGGGTATCTCAAGGGTATATTGACCAACAGAGACTTGCGATTCGTTCAAGACCTCGACCTCCAAGTCGAGGCAGTGATGACGAAGGATAATCTCATCACGGTCGATGAGAAGATTGGGATAGAAGAGTCGAAGTCTCTCCTTCACAAACATCGCATTGAAAAGCTTCTCGTTGTTGACTCTGAGAATCGTCTCAAAGGGCTTATTACAATCAAGGACATTCAGAAGGCTATAACTTACCCGAATTCCTCTAAGGACAACATGGGTCGGTTGCGGGTGGGGGCAGCCGTTGGTGTGGGGCCTGATAAAGAGGAGAGAGTGCATGCCTTAGCCAAGAGAGGCGTCGATGTGATTGTGGTTGATACGTCCCATGGACACTCAAAAAATGTCCTTGAAACTGTTCGGTATTTTAAGCTGAATTTCCCGGGCTTGGCTGTGGTGGGCGGAAACGTTGCGACAACCGAGGCGGTTGAAGACCTTGAGAAGGCCGGCGCCGACGGAGTCAAGGTGGGAGTCGGACCGGGCTCCATATGCACCACCAGGATTGTGGCCGGAGTAGGAGTTCCCCAAATTTCGGCCATAATGGACTGCGCCAAGAAAGCTCAGCGACTGGGCGTTCCTCTCATGGCGGACGGGGGTGTAAAATTTTCCGGCGACATTACCAAAGCCTTGGCGGCCGGGGCTTACACAGTGATGATCGGAGGCTTGTTTGCAGGCACGGACGAAAGCCCCGGGGAAATCGTGCTATATCAGGGTCGTTCCTACAAATCCTATCGTGGGATGGGCTCATTGGAGGCTATGCGGGAAGGCTCAAGAGACCGTTACGGCCAACATGAAGGGGTGCCTGAAAACAAGCTCGTCCCGGAAGGTATCGTTGGAATGGTTCCGGCCAAAGGGCCGGTGGCTCACTCAGTCAACCAACTCATAGGGGGACTCAGAGCTGGAATGGGCTATCTCGGCGCACACAATCTGGACGAGTTGCGACAAAGGGCAAAGTTTATACGAATCACCAGCGCAGGATTGAAAGAATCCCACGTCCATGACGTAGTGATTACCAAAGAGGCCCCGAACTATAGGATAGATTCATCCACAATCCTTGGTGTTAGCCAATGGTAAAAGTACTTATATTTGGCGCCACTGGCTACACGGGGATGGAGCTGATCCGCTTGTTGGGGAATCATCCGGAAGCGCGGGTCATGGCTGGCTCTTCCAGGAATTGGGCGGGCCGCAAAGTGAGCGACGCCTTCCCCTTTATAACAAGAGCCAACGATTTCAATCTCTTTGAGTTGGCGTACCTACTGGAGAATCCAACCGCAGATATAGCTTTTCTTGCTCTGCCACATGGAGAAGCTGCCACAACAGCCGCCTCGCTTTTAGAAGCTGGTATTAAGGTCATAGACCTTTCAGCGGACAGCCGATTGAAAGACCTAGCGGTGTACCAAAAATGGTATGGGACTCATCACGCGCCTTCCATATTGACCAAGGCTGTATATGGGTTGCCAGAGATCAAACGATCTCTAATAACAAGGGCTGATCTTGTCGCCAATCCAGGCTGCTACCCTTCCACTGTTATCATCGGACTGGCACCACTTATGAACTGCGACAAAGTTGACACAGATTGTCCAATCGTCGATTCGAAGTCAGGCATCTCCGGGGCAGGACGAGGGGCAAAACTGACCACAAGCTTTTGCGAGTCAGGCGAAGGCTTCAAGCCCTATGGTGTGACTAGACATCGTCATATACCTGAAATGGAACAAGAGCTGTCCGAACTGAGCCGTAAAAACGTAAAGGTGCGCTTTACTCCACACCTTATTCCTGTTTCCCGCGGTATGGTGAGTACCATCTATCTTCCTCTTAAAGACGAGACGACCGGCGCTGCTTTGAGAGACATCTACTGCTCGCATTACGAGCATGAGCCGTTCATAACTATACTGCCGCCGGGGGTATATCCGGACACGGCTCGATTAAGAGGTTCCAACCAATGCCACATAGCAGTGGAAATCGATGAGCGCACTGAGATAGCCGTCGTCATGGTAGGGATAGACAATCTCGTCAAAGGCGCTTCAGGTGTGGCGGTTCAGAATATGAATCTTATGATGGGAATGGAAGAGACTTGCGGCCTACTTGGGCTGCCTCTGTTTCCTTGATTAATAACCGTTTTCACCATGTTGCAACCACGGTACGCCTTTGCTACAAATGCGATAACATCTGTAAGGAGGGATTACAATGTCCCCGAGGAAAGAGAAGGTGGGAGTAGATCTCGGGTTGTCCCCGGAGGAAAAGCATTTGCTGCGCCAAGTAGCCAGATCCGCCATCGAAAATGCAGCCGGGGGCAAGACAGTCGCTCCTATTCCCAGTGACTCAACGAAGCTTAACGAGCGACATGGGGCGTTCGTAACCCTTTATAAGAAGGGCATGCTGAGGGGCTGTATCGGATCATTGGAATCAGACAAGCCGCTGTCTCAAACGGTCAGCGACATGGCCAAAGCGGCAGCCTTTAGTGATCCTCGCTTCATGCCGTTGACGGCCGACGAGCTACCCTATATCGACCTCGAGATATCGGTGTTGACACCATTCAAAGAAATATTTGGTCCTGAAGAAATCACCGTAGGGGTCCATGGTTTGTTGATCAGAAAGGGGAGTAGATCAGGCCTTCTTCTTCCACAGGTTGCGAGCGAAAGAGACTGGGATACAATCACTTTCCTCGAGGAAACATGCCGCAAGGCGGGGTTGCCTAAGGATATTTGGAAAGAAGAAGGGACCCGCATCTATGTCTTCTCGGCCGATGTTTTTTGAGCGCCTTGCTAGTATTATCTGGGTTAGCAGCCCCTACATTTTGTTTTCTGTGAATCAAGAATTCTAAAAAAGGAAACATCGCGTGTACTGTTCCAAGTGCGGTAGAGAATATAGTCTGGATGAAGGCTCTCGATTTTGTCCGTCCTGTGGAAACCGTCTCAGTTCACGGCCATTCGTCGATGAAATGAGTGGCGCGGACGAATCAGAAAAAATGGCCCCTAGCCCTGACAATAGTATCATGCCATGGCAGGAGAGACAGTATTCGTGTCCGTGGGAAAATATAGAAGAATTGGGATTCTTCCACGCCCTTGGCGCCACCTTGAGAGAGAGTCTTCTCGAGCCTGTTCGTTTCTTTACCTCCATGCCGCGCACAGGTGGATGGCTTCATCCCCTGCTCTATGCAATAGTTATCGGTACAACCGGGAATCTTGCTGGTTACGTTTTAGGGTCTTTGTTTGAAGTCCCTTTTGTGTCCCAAAGCAAACTATCATCCGGCATAACCTTGTTTGTGGGAATACTCATGCCTGTCCTCGTATGCCTCGGGACCACGCTCTGGTCCGTGATCCTTCACGGGTCGATTTTTCTGTTTGGGGCGAGAAACAAACCTTTTGAAGCCACTCTGCGCATTGTGTCTTATGCCACTGGTCCCGACATCTTTAATGTGATTCCATCCCTAGGGTGGATTGTTGCTGCTTTCTGGAAGCTAATTCTGGTTATCGTTGGTGTGCGTCAAGTGCACAATGTGTCCACCGGTCGAGCTGCGTTGGCAGTATTGTTTCCAGTTTTGCTAATCTGGGGGATCTTGTTCGCCGTGATATTCCTCGTCATGGCCACCGTAGCATTTAGTACAAGAAGTCTTTAGATCGCCTCCGATGAGGATATTGCTTTATAGCTCCGACCTTAACGGCCTGCGTAAACTCTGATGAGGCGAGCAGACATCCTCTCGTGCCACTGGCGTCCCTGAACTGATGACGGGTCATGGCCCTCAACGGTCACAATGTCTTTGTACCTGTTCGGTGCATAAATCTCCAATTCCGTATTCCGTGACTGGTTATTGGTTACGCAATTACAAACGATGTCCGACGAGGCGCCCTTTCCCACGGGCGTAAAGAACCATACGATTCGGGCAGGGAAATCGACTTTCATGTCCCAGCAACAATTAGGCGCAGGCACGTCCGAGCCGTACTTGGAGACCCACCCTCCCCAAGGGAGTTCGGAACCTTTCAGAATGTGAACATGTATCCCTTCATGGGTCGTCACCGGCTTGATCTGAACGGCAGTCCCAGATGAAGTATCAACCGCGAGAATGGAATTGGTTTCGTTGAGAAAATGCACTGCGGCAGGAGCTAATTGCCAGCACGTTGTAACAACGTGTGAGCCGACGCCAAATAACTCATCAACTAAGAGGAAATACTGGCCATTTTTGACGCAGATGACGGATCGAATCCAGGTATGGTCCCTTGTCAGTCCGTCCCATGGTCCACGGTAAATACCCGACGCGATGTGCACATCTTCGCCGAAGAGAGGAAAAGTGTTTTCCCTGCCGCTTCTTATTCGTTTATTGAAATGTCCGAGATCAGGCCTCGGTTCATTACCGTCTATAAGAATTGTGTTGTGTGCTTTTGCGGAACGGTAATATGCGGTCGATTCGTAGGGAGCATAAGATGTGATCCCCGGATCTACGAGCCAGTTTCGCGCCATAGCGTGGAGTTCGAAGGATAGCACGTCTCGGTGAACGTGGGAAGCGCCAGCAGGGCCGGAACGAAAAAGGACATATGTTGGGCTTTCGTACTGGCCTGATCGAATGATCGTTATACCGGCGTCCGGAAAAGTCTTGCATCCTGTTGTCACAGGAGATTGCCTTACTTCTTCGGCCGTGTCGCTAGAATGGCTTCGCCCAAGCACTCGATCTGCATACCTCATCAACGGCCGGTAATTCCCCAGGATCCCGCCCGAATCGTTTGGGGCCGGCCACGTATAATCAGGTCTCATTATCCAAGAGAGATAATCGATACCTTTTCTCACCACCGCTGGAATGCTGTCCGGAATGGGTGTCTTGTAACATGCGGCTGCATACATCAAATCCAACAACACACCCATGCAGATGGCATGATACTTGGGGGAGAGTTCAAAGTGGACTCCATCGGCAAAAAACTGTCTCTTTAACTCTACGGATAACCGTTCCAATCCAGTAGAGAACCATTGTTCAGCTTCCTTAAATTGAGGGAGGCAGAGCCCGAGGAGAGCCAATGCCCCGGACTCGACCACCAGCCAATTGTTGGGATGGCCTTTGTGGTGCATCAGACTTTGGGCCGATTCCCAGAGGGACGCCAACATGGCGATGCGGGTGTCAACTTCAAGGACAGGGCTTTTCCACATCAGCCCGAGTGTCCACAACCATTCCCTTATTCGCCAGGCGACCGACAGGGTCTCCCAAGCTGGACTTGCTCCCCCGTTGGCCTCAAGAGGTGCAGGAAAGCTTGAGATCCAGGAACGGATCGCTCCGTTGATCCATTGAGCCGCCTCAACGGATCCGGTATCGGCAAAGTGTCGGACCAGGGTTCTAATAACATGGTGGCGATGGAGAAAATGCTCCCATTCCATCTCCGCCACCGGCTTTCCATCCCACGAGTATGGCAGACTCATTCGTTGCCCCATAATGCATCCATCAAGGATCTCCTGCGGGCTTTCCAGTTGATAAGGATGTGGGGGAGGGATGAGTAAGCCTAGATTTTGTTCATTGAACGGGCCAATGTCTTTGGGTAAGCAAAGAAGCTTAAGGTTTTTCTCTCCCAGGGCGTGGCTCGCAAGGCCTTGAGCTGTCAATCTCGGCCCGTTGGGAATGCGCCTGCCTTCGACAAAAAAACCCTCAAGATACACGCAGGAAGGGGTTTCAGTTGATTTCCCCCACTCGAGGGCAAAATGAACCTGAATTTCACGAATATCATCCCAATCAGTCTTGAGGCCGTACGTGCCGAAGCATTCGCGATGGAACTTGATCTCGCGCCGGCAGCGAGGTTCCACTATTTCTCTATCGCCTGTCGTAGAGAAATCATTCATCTCGGCCCGGAATGTTCTAGACCCGTGTATAAGTCGTAGCCCTACACGGACAGGGCTGTCGCCCTCGTTGTGAACCGCCAAGGCAATCGTGTTGTATGCTGAGAGGTCAGACAAAGGGCATTCCAAGGTGGCGCGGATGTTGCCGGTCACGTCAAACTTGATTCTGTCCCATGAATCCTGCCTAGCTCCATCAGAAAGAATCATTGTTCCGGACAAGACAGCTCGATGTATGACCTCGTCGCGTTTGAACAATGCTTCAGGGAGGAGGGGGTCTCTCATGGGTGTCACCTTTTTGGGAGGGGTGAGAAGATGCGTTCTACTAGGGTATCAGGATTGGATTCGTGGATTATGAACGGCGTAGGCGGCGTCCCGTATTGAGCGAGGAGTTTCGGTAGTTCGTCGGCAATTCCACCGCTGCCTACAAGGATCGCGATGGCATCTTTTTCACTAAGTTCATCCAGTGCTATGGTAAATTCATTCAATGTTCCCATGCCTCCTCCAACAAAGACACAGGCATCGGCGCTGCGGACAAGGATCACGTTTCTTCCTTTCCTCCCCATGCCTGTAAAGATGAGCACGCTGCCGTCAGTGGGATAGCCATAATAGGCAATATGCTCTTCAAGGTGAGCTGCTGGTGAAATGCCTATGGTAAGGCCGTTTCTATCCTTAGCCCCTCGTACGGCATCGTGGGGCAGGCCGTGGCACGCTCCTGTCAAGACAACACCGCCTAACTGGGCAATAGCTGCGCCGACAGCATAGGCTTTCTCATGTTGTTCTTCGGTGAGCTTGCCGGATGCCGAACCCAGAACGGCAACTTTCTTCTTCAGTATTCGCTGTTCCATATTCTCACACCATCATTCTGTAAGCCCCACGAAAAAGAGAGTGCTATAGTGGCGGTAATAGCTCCATTCTAGCTTTGCGAATCCCTTTGGCCTTGCCGTAGCTCCAGAAAGCACTCCATTTAGTTCTCAGTGTTTGATTCATCGACCGGTGACGGTCTTTGTACAATCTTGACAGTGCACATATCAAGGGATACGTTTGCTTGGTCGAAACGGATATTTTCTCGGTGATTTGCAATGGAAAAGTGCGCCGCCCTTGTATTGGCCGCCGGTAAGGGCACGAGGATGAGGTCTCGCATGTGCAAGGTTGTTCATCCCGTAGCCGGTCGCCCTATGATACATTATGTAGTGGAATCTCTACTAGATGCTAACGTTAATGACATTTGTGTGGTTGTAGGACATGATGGGGAAGCTGTTCGAGACTCCCTCGTTTCATATACAGTGGAGTTTGTCGAACAAGAGCCCCAATTAGGGACAGCACATGCCGTGGCAGCTGCCAGGTCAGTTATGGAACATTGCAGCGGCAGCGTCCTTATACTTTGCGGGGACGTACCGTTAATTCGGCCACAAACGATAACCGCATTACTAAAATTTCACCACGAAACAATGAGCCGCTTGACGGTCGTGACCACGCGTGTTGACGATCCTGGTGGCTATGGCCGCATTATTAGGCATAATAACGGAGAACTGGTTACTAAGATTGTCGAAGAGAGAGACGCCGAGCCCGAGGAGAAAACGGTTAAAGAAATTAATACTGGAATGTATGTTGTGTCTGCTCATCTGTTGTATGCGTTGATCGATGCTGTACGCCCGAATAATTCACAGGGCGAATACTATCTTACTGATATTGTGGAAGAGGCGGTGAAACGAGGGGTATCGGTGCATCCTTTCGTGCTGGAACGACCTGAAGAGGCATTGGGAATCAATCGTAGGTCAGAACTTGCAAGGGCTTCCCGCATCGTTTGGGATGAAGTGCGAGAAAGATTGATGGACTCGGGTGTCACTCTAGTGGATCCTTGTACAACGTACGTAGATGATACGGTCGAGGTGGGCTCGGACACGATTATTTATCCCTGCACCATTGTAAGAGGCAAGACCGTTATCGGGAAGGACTGTATAGTTGAATCGGGCGTCCACATATTTGATTCCGTTTTAGGCGATCGGGTAAGCGTTTTGCAAGGGTCAAGGCTGAATAAAGTCGTCGTCCGAGACGGCGCGTCCATTGGCCCTATGGCTCATTTAAGGCCCGAATCTGATATAGGGATGAACGCTAGAATAGGAAACTTCGTCGAGGTTAAAAAGACGCTTGTGGGCGCCGGGACTAAGGCATCTCACCTAACGTACCTTGGAGATAGTACTATTGGTAGGGACGTGAACATAGGTTGTGGTACGATAACGTGCAACTACGACGGGAAGAAGAAACATCCAACGATAATACATGACAGCTGCTTTGTTGGGTCCGATGTCCAGTTTGTGGCACCGGTTGAAATAGGCGAAGGCAGTCTGATTGGGGCGGGGAGCACGATTACCAAAGACGTGCCACCTCGGTCCTTGGCAGTATCTCGGAGCCGGCAGAAAATTTATCCTCTGAGAGAAGAAAAGCCGTCAAGTTTGGCTGATGAAGATCGGAAACCTTGAAGTGGAAGGGAACGTATTCCTTGCCCCTATGGCAGGAATAACGGATATTCCTTTCAGGAAAACAGTTGAGCACTTCGGCGTATCAGCGCTTTGGACCGAGATGATAAGTTCTTTTGCCGTGATAGCAGCATTTGACAAGCTATCGGCGACGGAACTCATGGACCATTCAGTCCCCATTTTTTGTCAGTTGAGCGGGAATGATCCGTATGTAATGGCTCAAGCCGCGTCAATCCTCGAAGAGAAAGGTGCGAAAGCGGTTGACGTCAACATGGGATGTCCGGCGCGACGCATAGTACGCAAAGGGGCTGGAGCAGCGCTCATGCAAAATACGTCCCTAGCGAGAAGTATAGTTGCGGCTATGAGGTCGGCCA
>Ga0172369_10003145_pt1 | contig 21940 bp, 21 predicted proteins | sample LakKiv25m_FD_114539 | JGI IMG/M metagenome (GOLD analysis project Ga0172369, IMG submission 114539) | Freshwater microbial communities from Kabuno Bay, South-Kivu, Congo - kab_022012_11.25m | ecosystem: Environmental > Aquatic > Freshwater > Lake | place: Democratic Republic of the Congo...
AAAAAAGAGAGTTCCTAAAAAAGACCGGCTCGAACCTAACCCTAAAGCAAAGAATAGTCGATTGTGACCTTCCGGAACAGTGGGCGGCGCTATCGCGCCGCCCGACAAGTCGGGACTTGGAGCGGGATACGGGAGTCGAACCCGTTTCTTCACCTTGGAAGGGTGACGTTAAACCGCTTAACTAATCCCGCGTTTTTTTATCATATCACAAAGTCGAATCACTTTCAGACAAAATTTGAACTATAGGATAATATTATGGTAAAATCTCCTATGAACGCCGAATTTGGAGCGCTAAATGAACAACTAAAGATAGCCTCAGAGCGAAAATAGAAGTACCTGAACCTATCTTCTCTGGAAAGCGCTATAAGAAAGGATTATGCAACGCTTCTAGAGCGAAGTAACAACGCGGAGTACCCGGAAACTGAAGAGGCTTGGCGGCATACTCTTAGAGAGCTGTTAAGAAAACTCCTGTCAGCCCCTAGAACTGAAGACCAACAAAGAGAACAGGAATGGGCCCAATCTGTCTTGCAATCATACATAAAGGCAGCCAAAACTCCTGAGGAGGCAATTTTGTTCTTTTATAACTTATGCTTAGCAGCCTTCCAAAGTGGAGAGAGTGCCATTGATTTTGTTACCAAAATACTGCTGTTTGCTAAAGAAACAAATAGATTTCTTACTCCGCAGTCTCCAGCAACGGCCCAGATGTTTTTGGCAGTTTATTCGCCAAATATAGACACCATGCGCCGCTTTCATGTATTAGACGATATGTTAACCTATGCCCAGTTAGTGCTACACAATGGTTTAGTCTCTGATGACATCAAAGCAAACACTAAAAAGGCACACGAAAGCCCAGCCTATAAGAAAGCATACTCTAGACTAAATTCCGAGCTTGTTAAAGAAAGAGACCTTATTACCCTAGAACATGGAAAAGTAGATTTGACTAAGCCAGTAGCCTGGCCCCAAGCCTATTTACTCAAACCCGACTTATTGCGAGAGAAAGTTATCGAGTGGCTGAACCTTAAGTACGTCAGTCTCATCGAGAAAGAAGTCCTTAAAACAGTAGTTTTTCCGGACGGAACCGAAAGAATCTATAGAGGAAAAACTGAAGCTTTAAAAAATCTGATAAAAACAGATCTGCTAACGATTCTCACTCACCCAAGATTTAAAGAGTGTCAGCCCACCTTTACTAGTAACACGGAAATCATGAAAACCCTGCTTGAGTATTTCCGACCAGTTCTTACTGAGGAGCAAATCAGTTCGCTTGTCAGTTTAGAATTAGAGGCAATTAGCAAACTGCGAGTTAAGGCGCTTTTCGGGATTAGTCTGCGAGGAGACCGGCTAATCAGTCAAAAAATTCCAGAGGGGCAAGACCCTCTAAGGGAGGTTGTTTTTCACCTCGGCAGAAGGAAGGGGCAAATTATTGCCACTATTAATATTGGAGGTCGCTCGTTTCAGGTGGTAATTGATAAGAACTATCAGCTCACTTCCTCTGATTCGCAAAACCCACTTAACTTGTCGAAGGAGGCTCTAACTTGGTGGCGGACTTCCCTACTAACCCTTCTGGCAAAGAAATTAGGTGAAAATCCCTTGCTTTCCAAAGAGCCAAAAACGGCAACGGATGCAGGGGCAACAAGGCTCGATATTGGAGTAACCGAGTTTGAAAACTTGGGCGCCCCAACACGTTTTTTTCGCCGTCAGCTTCCCAGGGATCATCGCTTTACTGCCGGACAATACGCTCTGGCACAAGTATTTGGGGGAATTAATTTGACTGAGTTTAATCAGCAAATGCAGCAAAGTGGGGATGAGCATAACTTTACCTGGGTTCTTCCGGGAATCCGAGATATTATTGAAAAGCTTGAGGAGTCTTCTAACCTTATTGAGATTAAGCAATTACTCTCTCTTCTTTCAAGAGAACGCTTTGACCCCAACTCGGAGAATCAGCAGCTCAATGTAGATCGCTTATCACTCCTTTTAGAAGAAAACTACGCAGCAATTCTTAGACCACTGATCCGCGAAGACCCGATCGAAACGGTCTTTAAAGACGCCTACTCAGGGTTAACTGCCATTATTAGTCACAACTCCGCTTGACCACTAGGTTGTCCTAAGCTATAATCTACTTTGCCTTGGTTATATGTGCGAGATGGACCCACCTCTTCCCATTCCGAACAGAGTCGTGAAACATTTCAGCGCCGACGATACTAGGGGTTTCGCCCCTTGGAAAATAGGTCATAGCCGGGGCATTTTTTTTGGCTAAACAATCACCGGAATAATCTCTGGGCTGCGCTCAAAGCGAGTATTGATAAACCCGGAAAGAACCGCAATCAAATTATCCGCTAAGGCTTTGGGGTCTTTGCTTTTCTTAATCGTGCGCAGTGCTAAGCCCTCAAGCTCAGTAAACAGGCTCCGCTCGTTGAAAACAAAGCCCTTGGAAATGAGCTCAACCTTATCTCCCTTAACTAAGACAATTAGCACTCCTTCTTTCCCTAAGCTCTCTCTTTCCTTAAGAATGCGTTCGCCAACGTCTCCCACGGAGTGGCCGTCGACTAACATCTCTCTCAATGGGATTGGACTTTCGGTGGAAATTTTACCCGCCTCAAGCACCAATGGTTCCCCATCGTGCAAGCGGAGAATTTCGTTTTCCCGATAACCCAAGTCTTCCATGACGTTAGCATAGGCTCGGCCATGCTTAATCGTTGTGCCAATTGGCACCAAATACTGTGGCTTTGTTAGTCGCACCAAAAGCTTATGGTCCCCCTGAGAGCCGTGCCCAGAAGTATGAAGCTGATCACGAATTGCGGTATAAATTACTTCCGCTCCAAGCTCAATCAAATTCTCAATTACCTCCCCAACATGAGTTTCATTCCCGGGAATTGGATCGGCGGAAAACAGAATCCGATCCTGTGAATTTACTTTCAGAAACGGATGCTTTCCCTGCGACACTTTGTCCAGAGCAGAGTTAAACTCCCCCTGTGAACCGGTTAGAATTACGCAAACGCTCTTGGGATTGGCGCGCTTAACCTGCTCCTCAGTAATAATGTGCTCGCGGCTAAGCCGGATGTAACCCTCGTTAACGGCAATCTCCATATTGCGCTTCATTGTGCGTCCGACAAAACAGAGCTTACGGTTGAACTTTAGGGCTGCTTCCACGCACTGTTTAATGCGCGAAATATTCGAAGCAAAAGTAGTCATAAAAAAGCGCCCTTTGGTTCGGCGCATCTCTTCTTCGAAGGTATTGCCAACAATCTTTTCTGAAAGTGTATAACCTTCCCGTTCAGCGCCCAGGGCATCGGACAACAACACTTTTACGCCAATACTCCCAGCCCGATTAATCTCGGCAAAATCGGGTGGTTCTCCATAAACCGGAGTGAGATCAAACTTAAAGTCACTCCCGTGGTAAACATTTCCCGCTGGAGTTTGAATAAAGATATGGGTTGTGTCCGGAATCGAGTGCGTCATATGAATATAGCGGATTTTGAAACCGGCAAAATCATAGTCCTGATGATACTTAATCTGCTCAATCTGATTTATAATATTAAGCTCCTTAAACTTCTCTCCAATTAGCAGCGCGGCCAGCTTGGGGGCAAAGATCTTTGGATGCTTCAGTTGCGGAACAATATAGGGAGTTGCCCCAATATGATCATCGTGGCCGTGCGTAATCAAGAGTGCCCGAATTAAATGCAGTTTGTCTTTTAAATAACTAACATCGGGAATAACAAAATCCACTCCCAGGTTTGAGAGTTCAGAAACAAAGCCCACTCCACAGTCGACTAACAAAATGTCGCGGATCTGATCATTCTCCCAAAGTTCGTAAACGAACATATTTTTGGTAACATTGGATTGACCTCCAAGAGGTATAATTCTTAATTTCATAGTTTAATTATATAGATTTGTAATAATTCAAAGCGAGCGAAGTAGTTTGTCCAGTTCCCCTGTCATAATCCGGTCCAAATTATGGAAGCTCTTATTCGCCCGATGATCGGTAACTCGGTTTTGGGGAAAATTATAGGTGCGAATTTTCTCAGAGCGTTCACCGTGTCCGGCCGTAGCCGTAAAAGCAGAAATTGCCCCCTGGCGTTTGTCCTTCTCAATCTGCTCCAGTCGCCCCATTAACAGTGAGAGGGCAATAACCCTGTTTTGCCCTTGGTTGCGCTCACGCGAACAGGTAACCGTAATTCCCGAAGGGCGGTGAGTTAAGCGAACCGCAGTACTAACTTTGTTCACATTTTGGCCACCATGGCCTCCGGCTCGATAAAACTGCCAGTCTAGCTCCGAAGCGGCCACTTTAACTTCATGCTCAGTTACCTCGGGAGATACTAAAACTAAAGCCGCCGAGGTGTGAATTCGTCCGTATCGCTCGGTGATTGGCACCCGTTGCACCCGGTGAACTCCGGTTTCGTGCTGAAGCAAGCTTAAAGCACTCTCTCCTTTAATCTGCAGCAGATCGTCCTCAATGATAGCCGCTTTCCAACCTTTACGTTGTGCATATTTAAGATACATATTGAGAAGATCATCCGCCCAAATTTTCGCTTCCTCACCCCCAACTCCAGGTTTTACTTCGAGTAAGACAGCACTGCTCATAAGAGTATGATACTAAAGTTTTTTAGATTGCCGAAAGGAGATCTTTGAGGGTTTTTTGCTGGTACGACTTTTTCGCCTGAGTTTTTGTACTTTGCTCTTTCTTTTTTTCCAAATACTTTTTGGCAAAATCGCGCTTAGCCATAAACTTCTCAACCTGACCCTGAGTATCGACAAATCTTTCCTCACCCGTAAACAAGGGGTGGCACTTATAACAAATCTCTACCGTAATCTGGCTGCGGGTTGAGCCAACAGTAAAAACATTTCCACAAGCACAGGAAACCTGCGCTTTAGGATAATATTGTGGATGAATTTTCGTTTTCATAGGCAATGATTATATCTCAAAAACCACAAAACAACAACTGGATCTATTGATATTCGCCAAGGGTGATTGTTTTAGCGGTTTTTTTACCTTCACTCCAAAGCTCCAATTTAATCACCTCCCCCACTTTCTTCTTACCAATTAGTTTAGTAATATCGTCCTCCTCGGTAATCTTTTGCCCATCAATCTTGGTGATTACGTCTCCTCTTTGAATTCCCGCATTCTCCGCATTACTTTCCGCAATCACCTCAAGAACATAGGCGCCTTCAGGCAGATCGTTCATGATCGCGGTTTCCCGGTCGATTAGTTTGTAACGAACTCCCAAAAAGGGCCGACTAATTCGGTCGCCAGAGCTTTGAAAATTATTGAGGACTTCACTTAGCACGTTTACCGGAATGGCAAAACCAATGTTTTGCCCCTCCTGAGAAACCGCGGTATTGACACCAATCACCTCACCGGCGGAATTAAGCAGTGGTCCGCCAGAGTTGCCGGGATTAATCGCGGCATCCGTCTGAATAACATTGTCCAGCTTCTCCACAAACCCTTCGTAGGGAGAGCCGGCGGTGATTCCCCGACCCAATCCGGAGATCACTCCGGTTGTCACCGTGTTTTGAAACTCCCCCAGAGGCGTTCCAATGGCGATGGCAATCTGTCCGAGTTCGAGACTCTCAGAGTTTGCTAAATTCAAAACCGGCAGTGCATTCGCCTCAATTTTAATAATCGCCAAGTCGTTAAGCGGATCGCGGAAAATATCCTTCACCGGATAGCGTTTATTATTGTTGGTAATCACAAAATACTCTCCCTCACCGGAAACGACGTGTTTATTAGTAACAATAATCCCATCTTTGCGCACAATGAAACCACTGCCAATGCTCTGTTCGTCGGCTTGGGTTTCATCCCTCGGAAGGGAAAAGGAATTGAAAGGATCAAAAGGATTGAGAAATACTCCCTCGCTAATCTCAGGAATAATCGCCACCGTCACTACCGAAGGCAGTGCTTTTCTCACAGCCGAAACCACCGCCGATTCTTCCGAAGTAACCTTAAGCGTTTCCTTTGGGGGTGAATTTTCCGTCAAATACTTTTCAAATGAGATCTCTTGAAAGTACCCTTGTTTAGTACCGATAACAATCAAGAGCACAATCAAAAACGCGAGCGCCAAAATCCTTTTCATCGCTGATTTATTGAACTATTATTTTCAGGGCCCGTTGTAACTGAGCGTCGGTTGCCTCCTCAAGGGTATTGCCCTCCTTAAGCACAATTTCGACTTCAATATCCGGAAGAATACCTTTGCTATTGATCCAATCGCCATCGGGCAAAATCCATTTGGCAATCGTCAAATGCAAACCAGTGTTATCCGTCAAATCCAGGGCTTCCTGAACCGAACCCTTACCAAAACTTTTCTTACCCACGAGTTGGGCGCGATCATGGTCACGCAATGCTCCGGAAAAGATCTCCGCGGCTGAGGCCGAGCCTTCATTAATCAGTACGACTACCGGAATTTCCGGTAAGATTCCAGTTCGGGTAACCCGATACTCAAGCGCCGGACGATCGGCATACTTCTGTTTTACCACCAAAGCATTTAGGGGCAAAAACTCCGAAGCCAAATAAACTGCCCCATCTAAATACCCGCCGGGATTGCTGCGCATATCAACAACCAACCCGGCAAGCGAACGCTTTTCCCATTTACTCTTAACCTCTAAAACCGCCCGATCCCACTCTGGGGTCGTTGTATCCCCAAACTGACTTACTTTGAGATAGGCAATCTGAGCACAATTTTTACAGCCAACTGGTTTTTGATAGCTTAGTTTGACGCTTTCAACTTTAATTTGTTGGCGTTTCAAAGTAACGGTAAACTCCTTGTTATTACGTAACAAAGTCAGCTTAACCGAAGTACCTCCCTCACCCCGAATGTTATTCACTGCTTGACTAATCGCCCAACCCTTGGTTGGCTTGTCGTCAACTGCCAGAATATAATCCTGAGGCATTAGGCCGGCTTTCTTGGCGGGAGAGTTATCGAGCGGGGCAACCACAATTATTCGGCCGTCTTTCATCCCCAACTCAGCACCAATTCCTTCATACTTTCCCCCCAAATCGTTTTTTGACTGCTGATTCTCTTTCGGAGTGAGAAAGTAAGAATAGGGATCGCCCAGGCTTGCCACCAAACCTTTAATTGCTCCATAAAGCATCTCTTCGGTCTTAACCTTGGTTTGATCGGCATACTTAGTTTTAATTAACCCCCAAACCTGCCAAAACAAATTTAAATCGACTTCCGACTGATACTGGTGGGAGTCTAAATTAAGATTACTTTGTGTTTCGGTACTTTTGCCTGTTTCAATTGTCTTTTTAGCCTGGTTTTCACCTAAACGATAGCCTCCGCCAAAAATCAAAAACACTAAAGCCAAAACTAAGAGCAAATTCGAAAATCGGTTGAGCTTTTTTTCTTGGATTTCTGGAGCAATATTTACTTCCAAGTTCGTTAAAGATTCCATTTTAAAATTAGTTAAGGGTTATAAAAATAAACACGCTTCTCGCCCATTAAGTATAAACATAACTGATACTTGTTGGCAAACAAATTACGCCAATCTTCTTTTTTCTCAATCAGAAGCAAGGGCAAATCAATTGCCTGATAATCGGCTTTATGACTAACAATGGCAATTGGCGAAAGCGCGGCGATTTTTGCCTGATCCATGGTGTCCTCGGTTTGCGCCAAGACCACCCGGCTAACACAGTTTTCCAAATTAATCTCACTATTTTGCTCAAGATAACTACAACTGCCACCAAAACTTGTATCCAGCCCAGCAACCAACGGCAACTCAAAGCCTTCTTTAACCTTAAAAGTTAGGTCATCTTTCTCTTTACCAGAATAATTTGCCTCAAGAACAAAGGGCACTTCAACCACTTTCTCGACCGCCAAAGTAAGCGTTCCCTCAAGGTGATCAATCCCTCTAACCTCCGCGCCTTCTGGCGACTTCAGAAAGCGCTTCCTGAAAAAACTTTTCTTCTCAGCCAAAACCTGCTCTGCCTGTACCGCCTCACCCAAAGAGACGCGCAGATGTTTGAAAATTTCTTTTGGGAGAATCCCGAGTTCCTGCGCTAAGTCGATTTTAAGCACCTGCTCGCTCTTTTCCTTAAGGCTTTTTTTGCCCCAATCAACTCTCTCCCCCTCTTTAAACTTCACTCCCTTAGGGAAAAACGCGGCGTTAATTTTTATCGTAAATGACATACCTGATCATTATATCGAAAAACGAAAATTAGGCAAAGACTGAATAATTTTGGGATTAGCGCACTACAACAAGAAATGCCCCCCGGAATAAATTTTTCTCTGCGTACCGTCGCGTAATGTAACGGTTACCTCTCGGTCTAGGCTAGCAATAATATCGGTGTGCTCAACTGAGTCGTTATACCCGAGCTTCGCCCAGTCGGCAAGCTTAAGCTTGGCAGCTTCCCCGGCATAGCAGTCGTGATAGGAAGAACCCAAAGCCAAGTGAGTATTACCGTATTTCCCGCCAAAATTCTCGTCATAAAGCGTGTGCGCCATAAATTTATCAATCTTGGAAAAGCGCGTATCGGTTAGGGAAAACTCCCCTACTTTATCGGCATTCTTTTGCTTTACCAGCTCCTCTAGAAGTTTTTGGTTCTTCTTTGCCAGCGCTTTAACTACTTTGCCATTCTTAAACTGCAAGGTTATTCCCTCAATTAAATTCCCGTAGCGGTAGAGAGGTTGATCAAAAGAAATATAGCCATTTGTGCCACGCCAATCGGGTGAGGTAAAAATCTCAAAGCTGGGAATATTGCGCCCACTTCCGCCCATCCAGGCTCTTTTTTCTCCCAAAGTATAGGTGATATCCGTCCCCTCTGCCTGAACATGAATTTTGGCAATGGGCAACTGATTTAAAGTGTGGACAATCTTATTAATTTCCGTGGACGTTTTTTGCCACTCCTGAATTGGGTTAGGAGAATTTAAGTAGCAGGCTTTAATAATCTGTTTCCAATACTCCTCAAGCGTAAGCTTAGCTTCACGGGCCGCCCCCAAAGTTCCATAAAGGGCTAATGTCCAGGTCAGTTTACCTTCGTCCTCCTTAGCAAAAAGCCACTCCTTAAGTTTTTTCTTCGCTGTGTTTGCCAAAATTAATTTCTGGGGATTGATCTTCCTTAAAAGTAAAGGATCCTCGTCTGCCATTAAGAACAGGCGGTGATCAATCGTCTCAACCAGAGCTCGACTGTACTTCTCCGGGAAAAAAACTAGCTGTTTGTCCGTAGCTGTTTGATAAAAAATTTTCGCAAAGCGTTCTGCGCTCTGTCGGAGAATTGGCTGCCCCCCTTTTTCAAGAATCCTTTGGTAGACAGCTAAAGCTAGTGGTTCTGCCGGCTGATCGTACTGAAGAAGCACCACCTCATTTTTTTTAATTCCTGCTCCCGAACCGAGAGCAAAATCGATTAACACCTTGGCATAGTTGACAAGAATTCTTTGGCTAGGAACAAATAAGTGGGCTTTCATTAGTCGATAATTAGGTACTCTGCAATTGAGTACGCTTCGGGAGTACCAATAAGGCGGGCAAAAATGCGCTGCCCAATCTCAAGTTTTGAAAACCCAGATTTTTGCACCTTTTTCGATTTGCTATCAAATAACTTTTGGATGGTTGAGGTTTCAATATCCGCGCCATAAGAACTCTTGTCGAAGTCAATTAGAGTAATCTGATAATCTTTGTCGTCAATGTTGGAGACTTTTCCGGCCGCAATAGTTAATTCGGGTTCACGATAAAGCGTATAACTAATTTTGTCACCACCAATATCACTGATAAAAGCGGTTACGGTATCCCCTTTGCTAAGATCCTCATAAGTAATTGGGTTCAACGAGTAGCCCGAGACCTCAGAAAAATCGGTAATTTCCGGCTCAACGGTAATTTTTTGGGCACTTCCCTTTTCCAGAAGGGTGAGCACCTTACCAGAGAGCGCTTTAATCTCCCCAGAAACCACCCTCTCAGGCTTATTGCGAAGCTCTAAGACCTTGGCCTCAAGTTTATCCTTAAGAATGTCCGCCTCCTCAGTAGCTTCACTGTCAGGCTTGGATTCCTTGGCGACTTCAAGATAAAACAGCTTGAGAATCTTTAACTGCTCGCGGTCTTTGAGCGATTCATAGAGCACAATCTCGTTTACTCCCGGCTTAAGGCGGATCTCAGAAGTAAAGGCCCCTTTTTTAACAAGAAGCGGAACAATCTCCAAACGGTTCGCGGCAATAAGAATACTTTCCTCGTCGGCCTTCCCTGTAAGTGTGAGTTGATTCTTAGTTAGGAGCGCCTCCTGAGCGGGCAAATTGCTGAATTGAGCCAGCTGTTTGCTTTTGTCCGTAAGCTTAGGAGTAATCTCAACTGAGTTAAGACTAAGGGTATTGTTCGTGGGTCTTGGAGCCGATTTTGAGCCGGAGTTAGAAAAATAAAGAGCGCCACCAATCCCTAGAGCAACACCAATAATTATGGCAACAATAACCTCTTTGTTCATAATTGAATTATACACTTTTTAGCCCAAGAGTGCTTTGAGTTTTGAAATTTCCGCAAGATTCTTATGTGAATGGATCTTTGTAAAGCCTAAACGATTTGCTTCCTTACTGATCAGACCCAAACTACTAGTGGGGCGCACATTGCCCAGAAGCCCCAACTCCCCAATAAAGAGATCCTTGGGAGGAAACACTTTAGCGGTTAGGCTTGAGTAGAGAGCCGCGGCAACGCCCAGATCGGCAAGGGTATCTTTAATTTGCAGCCCTCCAGAAACGTTGACATAAATGTCGTAGCGGTCAACCGAGAGTTTGAGGTAACGTTTGAGAATCGCCAAAATAAGCTCCAAACGTTTGGCATCGATACCTTTGGCCACTCTTTTGGGAAAGGCTAGCGAACTGGTCACCACCAACGATTCGACAGTGGCAAAAACAACCCTCACTCCTTGCCGCACTGCCACCGAGGCCTTGCCAATTGCTTCTGACTGCCAATCGAGAAAGAACTCGCTGGGATTTACCACCTCGCTCATACCCTCCTCTGTCATTGCAAAAAAACCCACCTCTTCTGTGGGACCAAAACGGTTCTTAAAACTACGTAAAATTCGTAAGTTACTTGTGCGCTCGCCCTCCAAAAAAAGCACACAGTCTACCATATGCTCCAAAAATTTCGGACCAGCAATCTCTCCCTCTTTGGTGATATGCCCAACCACTAGGGCCGTCACCTTTTGCTGCTTACAAAATTCCACAATTCGCAGTAAAACCTCTTTGGCTTGAGAGACCGATCCAGGCAAACCCTGGCCTTGGGCAGAGTAGAGCCCTTGAAGCGAATCGAAAACTACCATACTAATTTTGTTTTGGGAAAGGATTTCTTCCAATGATACCAGGAGCGAACCGATTTCTTTTTGGGAGGAAAAGAGAATATTCTCGGTCTTAATTCCAAGGCGTCGACAACGGGCTTCCACCTGGTGGCCGGATTCTTCGCTCGAAATATAGCTTACCTTGTTCTTCTCATTTAAGGATTGCTTTGCAAGAACAGACATTAAAAGTGTTGACTTTCCCACCCCCGGCTCTCCAGAAACCAGAACTACCTCGTCTCTCACAAATCCACCCCCAAGCACTCGGTCTAACTCTCCAAGCCCAGAACTAATCCGATCACTTTCTGCCTCACTTTTGCGGTACTTTTCAAGCGCGAGAAATTTGGCTTTCTCACTAGCTCCCTCGCTCCAGCTCGGTTTTCCCTTAAGAGAATCCGCAAGCTCCTTAAACTCCTTAAGCGTATTCCACTCACCACACTCCGGACAGCGGCCAAACCAACTCGCAAAAGTCGCTCCGCAGTTGTCACAGACAAAACTCACCGATGCTTTCTTTGCCATAAGCTTAATGTTGTTTTTCTTGAGGGATTACTGTTATTTGCGTAACTTCAGCCCCAAGTTCTTCTATGGCAAAATCAACCATTCCCCCCTCTTCGAATTTTTGTAAAGAAGATCCAGGAGTAGCGTCTGATGGCTTATTATCTTTTGGCGGGAGTGGAGATAGTTTCTCAGTCATTTTGGGTTAAATAAAATTTTAATAAGTCACTGGTAGTAATAATATTCTCCGGCTCTTGGCGGTTGCGCATCACAATCACACTCCCAATTTCTTTCTCCAAAATAAGCTCAATCACTTCCGTTAGCGCAGCACTTGGGAAAATTTGCATCGTTGAAGTTTTCAAAAAGTGGCGAAGCGAATACTTTTTCAAAGCAGCCACCTGCTCGCCCTTGTCAAAAAAGCCCATTCGTTCTTTGGGCTCAGAAAAAATGGGCAAAATGTCAAAAATGGAGATAATCCCCTGCAGGTGGTTAACCTCGTTAACAATCACCACCTTAGAAAACTTAGTTACCTGGAAGAAGCGCAACACCTCCTCAAAAACACTCTCCAAATTAATTGTCTGCAGATAGGGCTTATTACTTAGGAGATTACTAGCCGTAGCCTTAAAGGACTTCTCCTCCTTAAGCTGCCGGAGCACCCGCCTGGCAGTGGCAATTCCTAAAAGTTGGTTAGCCTCATCAATTATCGGCAAATAGTGCACTTTGGACTCCAGCATCAATCGAGCCACCTCTCTCAATGGTGTTCCCAGATTCAATTTGGGGGGCGAAAACAGGCAGTTTGCCAATTTTGTGGTTGGCGGAAAAGCCCGCCGCATTAAAGCATGGTAAGGAGTAATCACCCCAAGAAACTGTGAACCGTCAAGAACCATCACTGCGTCGTGACTGCTTTTGAATTTAGCACTCGCCTCGGCAAGTTTGGAATCAGGAGTTAAAGAAATAAGATTCTCGGTTTTAAGAATCTGAGCCGCTTTAAGCTTCATAGATCACAAATGGTAAAAGCGCCAAAACCCGCGCCTTTTTGATTTCCAGCGCCAGCTTGCGTTGATGCTTGGAACAAATACCAGAACGCTCACGAGTAACGATCTTTCCCCGGTGCGTGAGGTATTTTTTTAAACCTTCATAATCCCGAAAACTGGGGTTATTCTTGTGTTGACAGTAAATACAGGTATTTTTCATTTTTAAAAAGGAATTTCGTCGTCGGTAACTTCTTCATTTGCTTCCGACTCCTCAGTTGGCACAGGGCTTTCCGACTCAGGGTGTGCCTCTGTTTTTTTTGAGCTCTTTTTGGGGGCGGGTTTATTCTCCTCTTCGGGAGAAGAATTTTCCTCTTCGGCGGGTTTAGCAACCATTCCTTTGCCAGACAAAACAATCATGTTGTCCATAACGATTTCGGTAATATTCTTTTGCTGTCCATCTTTGCCTTCAAAAGAGCGGTAAACCAGCCTTCCTTCAACAAAAACCTTGCTGCCCTTACTGAGTAACTGACTACAAAGTTCCGCCAGTTTACTCCAAGCAACCACCCGATGATACTGGACCTCTTCTTTTCGTTCACCTTGAGCGGTAGTCCAATCACGATTCGTCGCTAAACCAAATTGGGAAACTGCTGTTCCCTGAGGGGTGTAGCGCAACTCCGGATCACGAGTCAGATTACCAATTAGGGTTACATTGTTCAGTGAGCGAGATGACATAGTTGTTTAGGCTTTAACAGCGGGAATTTTTAATAGCATATAACGCAATAGGCGGGTTTCAAAATTAAGCAAACGGTTGAGTTCTTTGAGATTGTCGTTGGGCAACTCTACTTGCCAAAAGTTGTAACTACCCAATTCCGATTTTTTAATTGGGTAGGCCATTTTTTTCACACCCCAATCCTCCTCCTTGAGGACTTTACCCTTAACGGTGGCAATAATTTTTTTAAGGCTTTGGATCAGGGAAAGTTGGGCTTGATTTTCCGTATTTCCTGGCAAAACCAACACTAGTTCATATTTAGTCATACTTGAGGGAAATTTTAACATAGTGATTTTTAGTTTGCAATCGGTTATAAGTGACGGGAGTGCGAAAACAAATAGTATACGACCGAATCAATTTTCTGCCGCCACATTAACCTTCGTTTGCCAAACTCAGAAAACTCCCAGCTCGTAAACTCTGCTGGAGTCGCACTTCCGGTTTCGTCGATCACTAACAGCAACTCGGCTTGGTGATAGGAGTACTCGTCTAGCAGCTGACCACCGGCTTTTTTCAGTAAGAAGCGGTACTCATAGCCAACTCGAGAAAGATGCGTTTCGTTAACTAGAAGCAAATTCAGTTTATTATTGGGCAAAGGTTTTTTGGCCAGAAGTTGCGCAAAGTTAAGATCCTTAGCCGTTAAATTAGTAGTGTAACGATAAAGCCGCCTTGGGAAAAAAAAGAGATTAAAAAAAATTAACACTCCCAAAAAAACTACCCGCCACCGCTCTTGGCGATAACCCTCAAGCAAAAGAAACTGTACTAATAAAAAGACCGGAAAGTAGTAGTGGATTACGCTTTGACGCAAGCTGTAATAAAGAAGCAAATTTAGCAGCCCGATTAGGACAAAAAAACGCTCACGGCCCCGGAACTTACCTAACAGGAAAAGTAAGCCAACTAAAAACAGCTCTCCCCAGAAAGCGAATGAAAGCAGCTCTGCAAAATCCGGAAACCGAAAAACTGCAGGCAAGGTTTGCGCGAAGGCACTGCCCAGCACTCCTTTCAATATTAACCAGTCGTGACGCATCTCAAACCAGAGTAGCGGCAAGAAGCTGCTACCAAAAATTCCTCCCAGTAATAATAGTTTTTGACCTCTCCCTTCTTTTTCTGTCCAAACAAAAGCTAAAACTAGTGGCAAAGTTACCAGAATCGAAACCGGATGACTGTGAAAGGAGTAACTTAAAAGTATTCCCAAAATAATTGTTTTCCCGCTAAACGCTCCCTTCGTCCAAAACACAACTGCCAAAAATACTGCCAACATTGGTAAATAGGAAAAAGCATTCCCCGGACTTCTAGCTGCTAAAAGAAAGTAGGCACTAGTAGTTAAATAGAGGCAAGCAAGGAAGGCATAAAGCCGGCCCGACTGCCTTTTCAGTATTTGGTAAACAACGAGCAAGGCAGTAGTAAAGAACAACGCATTCGCCCCTAAGACTCCCAAAACTCGACCTTTGAATAATCCCAAGAAAGGCGCAAAGAGATAAAAATGGTAAGGACCGAGGCGTAATCCGCCAAAATTTAGTTGTGCCCCCAGGAGGGTAAAGTCATTTTGGAGAATCTCCCACATCTTTAAGAGATCCCGCCCCAAATCGGCTTCATAGTTATATCCAGCAACCATATGAAACCCAGTGGTAATCCGGAACAAGAACAAGGAAAGCGAAAAGAAAGTTAAAAGAATTTCCATAGTCAACTGAGTATCATAGCCAAATTAATTATTACATCAATTACCATTAAATCATCGATCTTTCTCAATAATTTTAATCCGGAAAAAATTTCTAAAGCTGAATCCCCTAATTCTTTGCGCTAAAATAATTACTGTAAAAAACCCAAAAAATATTAGAGAAAATAACGACAGATAATTTGAAAATACTCTTATTTTAGTGTTACCAAAACGGAAGTTCAGGGCATAATTACCTTTCGGTAAACTTACTCTGATCAACTTTAGTTTTTTACTGTAGTCAATCTTAAGCTCTTCGCCGTTTAAATAAGCTACCCAACCAGGAAAATAATAAGTATTTAGCTGAAAAACAGCAGGCTTTTCTACCTTCACCAAATATTTTTTATCCATAAATCGAGATTCAATTTTTTTTGTTAATACTTGGCCAGATAAAATCTTAAAACTTTTTTTTGGTAAATTCTTTTTCTTAATTGCCAAAGTAGTAACACCAAAATTGTTTAGTGTAGTTGAAACACCCTTAGGAACGAACTCAAAGGAGGTTTTACTAATTATCCATTGACGTTGATGCTTATTTGTTATCTGTGCATCTTCTATTTGATAAATTTTTTGTGGTTGGAATAGTTTGCTGTATTTCATAATAAGTATTCCAACCAAAAAAAGTAAACATACTTGTCCAGCAATTTTCCAAAACTTACTTTTTTTACACCACGTCCACAAGTCGATAGCTGAGGCCGCCACTACACTTAAATAGATTGCTGCAAAAGTAAAAAAGCGCCAAGGAAACTGTAGGTACCATAAATATTTAATCTTGTTCCAAATAAATTGAGAATAAGACAAGCTCATAAAATAACTAAAAATAAGTAAAAATAAATTAAAACCTAATAACATTAATTTTTTTCGGCCGAATAATGGTTTTCTAAGCCAAAGATAAATTCCAATGATTATCGATAGCCCTAAAAAAAATAAATAATACTTACCTATTTGATAACTAAATCCATCGGCAGCACCAAATGTCGATCCGCCAAATCCCCAAGGAGAGAAATATAACTGCTTTAACTCAACAAAATGCAACTGATAGTTGTAAAGTTCACGGGTTAATATGTCGTCGACTAATGTGTATTTCTTTTCTACTAAGGATGGAAGCCAAAAAAACGCTGATAATCCCAATCCCAATAATAGGCCAAGAGTTTGTGAAAAGAATACCAAAATTTTTTGTTTACTAATCAAAAGTCCCAAAATAAAGTAGGCGACAATAAAAAATACTGACGGAAAAGCAATCAACGGATGACAAAGTAGAAGCATAGCAAAACTAAATCCCAATCCCAACACTTTTGTCCAGTTTGGCTTAAGAATCAAACTATGTAAAAAAAACGCAACAAAGGGAAACAAACCGTAACTAAAAAATTCCGCAAAGGCACCTCGTATATATACAGTAATAGCATGATAAAAAGTATAAGTATAAAATGCAGAAGCTATTAAAGCTACTCGACGAGATAAAAATAGTTTTGCGTAACAATAACTACTAATTGAGGCCAATAAAAAACCAACGATCAACATTGCCTTTAATGAGTTAATAATCGAAAAGCCAAAAAATAAGAATACTGAGCTCACGTAATAAATAAGCGGCGGATAAAAATTAAAAAGAGGATAACCAAAGCCAAAACCTAGATCAGCTACCCAGCGTGGATACAAATACCCTTGATTTAAGCCTTGCTTCAATAAAAACAGTCGAACAGGATGTTGAATGTCATGCATACTAAAATAACCTGGCTGTAATAAAGGCCAAGCTGCCATAAGTGGCAATAGAATTATTGTTAAGAATAACAGCCCCCTTTTCATAAAAGCTAAAAGTTTAATGTAGAAGTGCTTCACTAAGGAAGAATAACAAGTATACCCCCAACATCACAACTGCTTCCCAGCGATCAAAGCGTTTACGAGTTTGGGAAAAAACAATAAACAGACTAAAAATTGCTAACAGCCCTAAGAGCGAAAACAAATACTCCGGAAACACCGCTACCTGATAACTACGAATTAGGCCAGTGACGCCAATAACGAGGTTGGCATTAGAAATCAGGGAACCAAAAATATCACCATAAAGCACATTAAACTCACGTTTCTTGATTGAGCGCAAGGAAACAAAAAGTTCTGGCAAACTAGTACCCGGTGCGAGAATAAAAACCGCAATCAAAAATGGCCGAATTGAGAGCGCCTGCGCAATAAACTGCACCGCTCCCAAAAGAAAATGAGAAGCCGTCAAAAGGACAATAATGGCAAAGAAAATCAGTAATAGAGAGTGTTGAATCTTTCCCTTATGAATTGAGTGCTCCAGCCGGACAAAAAAGGTGCGAATCCCCCGCTCTGAATGGGGACGCTTATTAAACATATAAAGAGAGTAGACCACAAACAAAGCGATGAGAAAAAGTCCGTCAATCTGGGAAAGCGCGCCGTCAAGAACCAACAAAAACGGAAACAGGGCCGCCGTGAGTAAATAGAAAACTGTTTTCAAAGAGAAGTCCTCCTTATGCACCACCAATTTTGAGGTCGAGAGCAGGATTGCCAAGGGAAATATTAAACCAAGATTACTGATACTTGAGCCAATCGAGTTGCCAAAACCAATGGTTGGGACCCTCTCAAGAGAAGAGGTAATGCCAATGAATAACTCCGGGACAGTGCAGAAAACTCCGGCAATAATACTTGCCAAAAAAAACTTACTAAACAAACCGTCATCGGCAATGGTTTTGATTCCAGTAATAAGCCAATCAGCCGCCTTGTACATCAGGTAACAGAGCCCAATGATCAGTAATAGATTGAGGAGAACTAACATACCTTTTAGCTTAAAGGGATTTCTGGTTTTTTGCAACCGTCTTTCTAAGCAGTTGGGTTAGTTGCCGCTCAAAGTCCTTTGGGAAAAACCAGAGCTGCGTAGCGGTGATAATCTCCGTGGTGCGATGTTGATTGATCAACCAGAGCTGCCCTAAGCGTAGGCATTTTTCGCCCCAACAAAGTTTGGAGGGTTGCTCAGTATTTTTTGGCGATCTAATGGCAATGTTTTTAAAGTATTGTTTTATCCAACGGTTTGCCGCCAAAAAGCGCTGGTAAGTATTTTGTTTATCAACCACAGTAAAGAGCTGCAATATTTCATGGGCAATGTAGAGGTTCTGTTTAATTTTGGGAATCTTCAGGTTTGCCTCACTAAAGAATAAATTCAGGCAAAGCTTATCCTTTGCCTGGGGTTCGTTGCGAACTCGCCGCACTCCAAACAAGCTGGTGAGCAAAACGGCGAGAAAGCGGGCGGTAAACAAGCAGTTTTCGCGCGTAACTATGAAAAGATCAATGTCGTCCGCGGCACTGGCGTTAAGCATCGAAACACTGCCAGAAATCCCCAAGTATTTAATTTGCGGAAGCCTACTCAAAAGCCCTAAAACCATGGCACGCTTTTCCAGCTTCTCTAAGCTAAGCTTCTCTCTTTTTAAAGTTTGCTTTAAATACTTTCGGGTTTTTGGAGTAACCACCCGCCCATCAATAATTTGGTAGTTTTTGGGAACTTTTTTGAAGGGACTAAACCGCAGAAACTCGGCAACTGTGGGAACATACTTAAAGTAGGCAAAATAAGTGAGTGGATCCATCAGAATTTTCGCGGTTTAACCACAAAACTCTCGTTTTGGTCCTCAACGACAAAGCCCTGTCTCTCAATTTCCTGGCGTAATTTATCGGCACCGGTAAAATCTTTTTCCCCGCGGAGCTGCCGACGTTTCAGAGCTAAATCCTTAACTTCTTGGGGAACATTTTGCCCAAGCCTTTCCTTAATCTTTAATCCGAAAACTCGATCCCAATTCAAGGCAGTCAGCAAAATTGCCTCCGGAGACTCTTTTGAATCGACAAGCTCCCAAAGCACCGCCAAAGCTTGGGCAGCGTTAAAATCATTTTCAATCGCCGCAACAAATCGCTTTTCCCAAAGTGGCAAAGCCGACTCTCCCGCCGCTCCCTTGAAAGAGTAAAGCTTACTGAGCAAACTTTGGCGAGCAGTTGCGGCTGCTTGTAGCCCCTCCCAGGTAAAATTTTGCTGTGAGCGATAATGTGCTTGCAAAAAAAAGTAGCGCAGATCGAGCGGATCAAAACCTTTTGCGATAACCTCCGCCAAGGCATAGCCGGTGCCTTCGGATTTGGCCATTTTGTGGTTATCAACCAAGAGGTGTTCATTGTGCAGCCAGTAGTTCACGAACTTTACCCCATTTGCCGCCTCCGACTGGGCAATTTCATTAGTATGGTGCACCGGAATGTGCTCCACTCCACCCAGGTGCAGATCAATCGTCGTTCCTAAATAGCGTTTGCTCATTACCGAACACTCAATGTGCCAACCCGGAAACCCGACTCCCCAAGGAGAGTCCCAAACTTGGAGCGCTGCTTGGTGCTTCCCTTTTTTTAGGAACCACAAGGCAAAGTCGTGAGGATGTCTTTTCTCGCGATCTGTTACTTCCCCCTTCCCTGCCCCCGCCTCCTGAGAGGTTAATTTTTGATGAGAAAGCTTGGTATAACCGGGAAACTTACTGACATCAAAATAAACTGCCAAATCCGCCAAATAAGCATAGCCTTTTTCCAAAAGTGTGGCAATCATCGCAATAATCTCGGGAATTTCTTGCGAGGGACGCGGCTTAAAGGTTGGCTCAAGCAAATTAAGCTGGGCAACATCTTTTTCAAAGATCGCAATGTATTTTCCGGCAATTTCCTCTGGAGATTTTCCCTCTCGACGAGCCCCTTTCTCCATTTTGTCCTCTCCCTCATCTCCGTCTGATACCAAATGCCCAACATCGGTATAGTTACGCACATGCTTCACTTTGTAACCCAAATATTCGAACGTGCGCCGCACCAAATCTCCCATTAGCATCCCTCTAAGATTCCCAATGTGTTGTGTCCAGTAAACTGTAGGGCCGCAGTGATAAAGTAGAACTTCTCCCTCTTTAAGCGGCTTGAACTCCTCAAGTTTTCGAGTGTAAGTATTATAAAGTTGCATTAGCTTGGATTATAACAATTTCGATTACTGTTTGCCCCGCCCAGCATGCTCCGGCGTCTGCTCTTGTGGCGAGGGACCGCGCTTTCTTTTCGTACCGTGCCGCCAATCGCCCGCCTTGCGTTTGGAGCCAGTCGCCGCCAAATTAACTTTGGTTACAGGTTTTTGCGCCTGCTGCCGGCGTTCTTCTTCCCGCTCCTCCCAATATTTGTTATATACCGGTTTGTGCTCGGATTGATACTTGCGGGCTTGCTCCTGACCATACTCTGAAGCGCTTGATGCGCGGCTATAAGTTTGGTTTAGTGATCCGGAAATTTGCCGTTTAACTTTCTCTATTTCGGCCTGATCGTTTTTCTTGGCAATCTCTTCCGGATTAATTTTGGTATGCTCCCCCTCCTTGGTATGCAAATTTTTCTCGGGCACTGACTCTGTGGAGAGGGATAACATTGTTACTCCCTTAATAATCTCCTTGCCAGTTTCCTTCAGTTCTCTTCCGGTTTCAAAAGCAATCTCCCGAATTAAATTGCGTAGTTGTCCTTTTACCGAATTACTTTGCGGTTTTTTAAAAAAAGCCATTTTTAAATTAAACCTAACTTTAGTTTTGCTTCCTCGCTCATCTTATCCATCGTCCAGGGAGGATCAAAAGTGAGCTCCACCTCAACATTCTGGACTTCCTTGATTTCCGAAAGTTTCTCTTCAACCGTTTTCTGGATAACCCCAAACAATGGGCAACCAATCGTAGTAAGCGTCATGGTTACTTTGGCCTTTCCCTCCTTAACTTTTACCTTATAAATTAACCCTAAGTCAACCAGAGAAATATTTAGTTCTGGATCGGGAATCTCCCCTAATAGTTGCCAGGCCTTTTGCTCCAATTTCGACATAAAGTTATTCTACAGGATTATGAAGTATAATAGGGTTATGCTTGTTGACAGTATTAAGGTTGAAGTGCGTGGCGGACGCGGTGGCGCTGGTTGCGTTTCCTTCCGGCGCGAGAAGTTTATTCCCCGAGGCGGACCCGATGGCGGGAACGGTGGTTGGGGTGGTTCGGTATATGTAATTGGGGAAAACAATCCCTACCTACTCAAAAAATTTCGGGAGATGCCCCTCATTCAGGCCGAACCCGGCAAACCGGGAGGAACCAATAAAAAGTACGGAGCGAACGCGCCGGACACGATTATCAAAGTTCCCTTTGGTACCCGAATTACCCGCCTGGTCGATGGCGCGGTTCTGGAAATATTAGACAAAAAGAAAAAATATTTACTGGCAAAAGGAGCCATTGGCGGACGCGGCAACTTTGAGTTTAAATCCGCCACTAACCAAACTCCCCGCTATGCCGAACCGGGCCGCATTGGTGAAATCCTCAACTATCAGTTTGACCTAATGCTCATTGCCGATGTTGGGTTAATTGGCCTCCCCAACGCCGGCAAGTCGACACTACTCAATGCTCTCACCGACGCCGACGCCAAAGTTGCCCCCTACCCTTTCACCACCCTTGAACCAAATCTTGGCCCTCTGGGAGATTATATCGTGGCCGATATTCCTGGATTAATTGAAGGGGCCTCGACAGGCAAAGGCTTGGGATTTCAATTTTTGCGCCACGTGGAACGTACCCGCTTATTAGTTCACTGCTTAAGTGTGGAAAACGTGGACCCCCAAAAAACCTACCAAGGCATTCGCAAGGAGCTCGAGACTTACTCCGAAAAACTCGCCACTTTACCAGAACTCGTAGTCTTTACGAAGATTGATTTACTTGAGGAGAAAGAGCTTAAAAAATTTCAAA
>Ga0172369_10003150_pt1 | contig 21924 bp, 27 predicted proteins | sample LakKiv25m_FD_114539 | JGI IMG/M metagenome (GOLD analysis project Ga0172369, IMG submission 114539) | Freshwater microbial communities from Kabuno Bay, South-Kivu, Congo - kab_022012_11.25m | ecosystem: Environmental > Aquatic > Freshwater > Lake | place: Democratic Republic of the Congo...
AACGGGGTTGACCCCGTTAGAAACTCAGCCGAAAAATACTAAGGGCAAGTCTTGCCCCGATTCCGCCTCTGGCTTTCGAGGAGAAAAAAACAGAAACTTTGGATAAGCTTCTAACGGGGTTGAAAAAAAATAGATTTTCTGATAGACTGAGTTGGTTGGATGTTCTTTGTAGAGTAGAATATTCCGCGGTAGCTCAGCGGTAGAGCAGTTGGCTGTGAAATAAACGCAGCTTCCGGTGGAAACACCAGAATGAACTTCTTGGGATAACGGTGAAGACTAAATCTTTGCGTGCAAAGACAAGTTAATACCGTGGGAACCCCGCAATGCGGGGGCGCCGTAGAGACTAGATACCGAGACACCTAAATCCACGATGGATATGGTGAAGATATAGTCCATGCTTGATGGAAACATTAAGATTACATGTAACCAATTGGTCGCAGGTTCGATCCCTGCCCGCGGAGCCAATAAAAAATAACACCTATTGTCAGGTGTTATTTTTTATTGGGAATCAAGTCTGATTTATGATATAATTTTTATATGAAAGAAATTACTCTTCATGCATCATGGCTTATCAAAGCTCCTCTAATGGAGGTGTTTAACATAATGACTGACTTTGAAAAATGGCCTGAATATTTTCCGAAAGTTGCGGAATCTATACAAGTCACGAGGCGCGAAGGAAATTATTTAGAAATGGATGCGACCGTTAAATCGTTCGGCCAAGAGTTTCCAGTAAAAATGAAATATCAGATTCTTCCCGGAAAAGGATTTATTTCGGATAATGAAAGCCCTAAATTTGGAACTTCCGGGCATGAAGAATTTTTACTCTCGGAAAATCAAGAGGGGACTAAGATCGACTATACTTATCAAGTCGCCATTCATAATCCCTGGCTCCGTATAGTTGCACGACCATTGATTGGTTGGTTTTCAATGAAATACTGGCAAAAAGCTGTCATAGATGAATTAAAAAAGTTGGTTGAAAGATAACTACGTGAAAAGCCGGGCCAAAAGCCCGGCTTTTATGGTATAATAAGGATGAAAAGCTAATTATTAATTTATATATTTATGTTTAAAGAATTTAAAACATTTTTATTGCGGGGTAATGTAGTGGACCTGGCTGTCGGCGTGGTTATTGGTGCTGCCTTTGGCACCGTGGTCACTGCTTTAGTTAAGGATTTGTTAACTCCCTTAATTTCTGCTATCGCCAAGGTGCCGGATTTTAGCGGTCTTTCATTCACCTTAAATAACAGTCAGTTCATGTATGGTGATTTTATAAATGCTTTAGTGGCATTTGTTTTAGTAGCTGCGGCTGTGTTCTTTTTTGTTGTAAAACCCATGAATATATTGATTGCTATGTCGCGCAAGGAGCCGCCAGCCGACCCAACCACTAAAAAATGTCCTGAGTGTTTAAGTGAAATTCCTTTAGAAGCTAAACGTTGCTCCCACTGCACACAAGTAGTGATGTAACATAAATTCTTATGGAGATATCTATTTTTTTAGCCAGATTTTGGGGCAGCCTTTTTATGATTCTTGGTGCGATGTCTATTGGTGCCAAGTTGCCGGGCAGAATTATCGAGTATACCGAAGATAAAACGATTACTGTTGCTACTGGTTATATTACTTTTTTATTGGGCCTAGCTACTGTCATTGCGCATAATGTGTGGGTCACTGATTGGCGAGTGGCCGTTACTCTTTTGGGGTGGATTACCCTATTTAAGGGAATCGAAAAAATTGGTTTTCCTGATCGGGTTAATAAAAAAGCGCAAATGTTTAAGGGCGGACAAGTGCTTTGGGGCGGCGTTATCTTTCTTATTGGTGCCGGTTTCTTCTGGGCGAGTTTTTAATGAATTCTATGACTATTTAAAAGTGGTTTTCGCGAGGCATATGCTGGGGATGGCCCTAGAGATCATTGCTTACCGCGATGCCTCCATGTCTTTCATGCTGCAAATTTATGAAAATGAAATGAGGCTGGAACCAAGGAAAAACTCAAAACCAAATCCAAAGCTTATAAAATAACAAGACCTGCCAGCACCTTAAAAGGGCCCGCTAAGTGGCCTTTTTTTATTTCTGATTGTTTTGACAATGCAAATTGAAAGGGAGTAAAATTAAGTAAATGAAGGCGAATTAAACAAGAATTCAGTTGTTGCAAAAATTGCACATACTCAATTGGTGATTTATTTTAAATTGCGTTGAGGAGGCGTAGTCAAATGAGCTAAAAAAGGCATCGGACACCTTTTATGTACTTGGTTGACTTTAGATTTGATGTACGCTAAAATGTACATATAATATAAAAAGCCCAAATCCAATGACTGTTAAAAATATCATTCCTATCTCTGAGGCGAGAAAAAGAATTTTTAAAATTGCCGAAGAAGCTCAAAAACCAGATAATTATTTTACCTTAACCGAAAAAGGCCGGCCGAAGGTGGTTTTGATGTCGGCGGAAAATTTTGAGTCTTGGCGGGAAACCTTGGAAGTGATGCAGGAGTTTCCTGATTTAGGGAAAGAAATTAAAGAGGTGGACCTGGCGGTTAAAACCGGTGAATATAAAAAGTGGACGGCGCTGGACGATATCATGGCTCAGCATGGCTATGTTTTAGCGGATAAAGGTAAAAATAAATATGGCGTGGGTAATAAAATTCGAAAAAAAAGCGGAAAAAGAAATAGATAAAATTCCCGCGCGATTTAAAGGGAGAATTTTGGCGGCCTTGCCGATAATAGCAGTGGATCCTTTTTCGGGTAAAAAATTGGAAGGCGAATTAACCGGCCTTTACTCTTATCGCGTCTGGCCTTATAGGATAATTTATAAAATTTATAAAAATATTTTAGTCGTGATCATCATCCGCATCGGCCACCGGCAAGGGATTTATTAATGGTAATTTATTCCAAATTGCGTTGAGGAAGCAAGTCGAACAGTGTTAAATAGCGAGGTTATTTAAATAAATATTATGAAAAATATAGATGATTTAACAAAAAGAATAATAGCATTCCGAAATGCACGAGACTGGAAACAATTTCACAATCCTAAAGATGTTGCTTTGTCTTTAGTTTTAGAGGCAACAGAAGTTATGGAGCATTTTCAATGGAAAAATAAAGAAGAAATTGAAAAATATGTTGAAACAAATAAGGATGAGATCGGTGAAGAGCTGGCAGACGTACTTTATTGGATTCTGTTAATGGGCCATGATCTTAGGATCGATGTTCTAGATGCACTTGAAAAAAAAATTTTAAAAAACGAAGAAAAATATCCAGTTGAGAAAGCAAAAGGAAGACACACGAAATATAATAAACTATAATTATGGCTCTAATTTATAAAGCAGATAGCGCAACTTTTTTAAAGGATATTAGAGAAAATAGATTAGTGGGCTTAATGACAGACGCTTTTAAGGCTTCTTTTGTTAGGGAAGTTGGTGTCAGTGAAGAGAATTCATGGAGAAATTCACTACCATATATAAAAAATTTAATTGAGCTGTCTAATTTAGAGGATATTAATATTGCTCTTGAATACGAAATTCCTTATAACCAGAGTCGAATTGATTGCTTGTTATTTGGTAAAGATGAATTCAATGAAGACAATATTGTTTTAATAGAATTAAAACAATGGGCAAGCGTCAAGTCGCTTGAAGAAGAAGGTAATTTTGTTGAAACATATACAGGTGGTAATAGTAGAATTGTCCCGCATCCTGCGGAGCAAACTAGGGGATACGACGGCTACTTAAAATCCTTTGTCGCTGAGTTTGAAAAGAAGGAGCCCCTAATTCTGTTTAGTTGCTCTTATTGTCATAATTATAAAAAAATTGAAGGCGAGGGGCTCTTTGATCCAGTTTATAAAGACATTATAAAAGATTATCCGCTTTACACAGAAAGTGATGCAGTATTTTTAGCTGAAAAAATTAAACATCTCTTATCTAAAGGTGATGGTTTTGAAGTCTTTAATCGTTTTATGCAAAGCGAGATTAGACCTTCAAAAAAATTATTAGAAAATGTATCAAAAATAATTTCTAATGAAGTAGTATTTTCTTTGTTAAACGAGCAATTAGTTGCAAAAAATTTAATCTGGTCAAAAATAAGAAAAACTAAGAAAAACAACAGCAAGGCAGTTATTATTGTGCATGGCGGTCCGGGCACTGGGAAATCAGTTATTGCTTTGAATCTTTTAGCAGAAGCAGCAAAAAAGAAATATAAAACTTTTTATGCTTGCAAATCTAAACCGTTTGTCGGTGGCTTGTCCAGCTTAGTTGGTCGTGATGCAAGAATATTAATTTCTAATTTAAATCGATTTATTCCTTCTAGGGTTAAAGAAAACGATGGCGATTTAGTTTTAATTGATGAAGCACATAGAATTAGTAAAACTAGCAATAACCAGTTTACCAGAGTCGACGATAGAACGGAAATGCCACAAATTGATCAGATTATTAGATTTGCCAAGACATCCGTATTTTTTATTGACGACTTTCAAAATATTCGTTCATTAGAAATTGGAAGCGCAAAGTTGATTAGAGAAACTGCTAAAAAATTTGACTGCTCAATCGACGAAGTTATTTTAGAAACTCAATTTCGATGTATGGGGTCAAATGATTATTTAAAATGGCTTGAGTCTGTTCTTGGCTTTTCAGAAGATAAAAGAACTCTTTTTAATACAGAAAAATTTGATTTTAAGATATTTGATTCGCCCAAAGAACTCTATAATGTACTTCTTGAAAAAGAAGCTGAGGGTATAAAAAACAATCCTGGCAAGAGTAATTTTTCTCGTATAGTAGCTGGATTCTGCTGGCCATGGTCACAAAAGCTAGATTCAAGCGGTGAATTGGTAAAGGATGTTGTGATTGGTGATTTTGCTATGCCGTGGGAAACTCATGGTAAAGTTACTCCACCGAAGGGCTATGCTAAGTGGTATGAATGGGCTTACAAACCCATGGGTATTAAGCAAGTTGGTTGCATTTATACAGCACAGGGTTTTGAATTTGATTATATCGGAGTAATAATAGGTAATGATTTAAAATATAATCCAGATACAGATAGATTAGAGAGCGATATTACCGCCACCGCTGATCCGATGTTAAAACGTAATAAAGATAATTTTGATAAATATGTCAAAAATATTTATCGTGTTTTAATGTCGCGAGGAATGAAAGGTTGCTATATCTATTGCACAGACTCACGAACACAAGGGTATTTTAAAAATAGATTGAACGCAGGTAATGCAAAAAGTAATTCTTATAAAAATATTGATGACGGTATTTCAATAATTACCGATAATTAATATGGAAAATAATTTAATCATTAAAAAACACAAAAGCGAAGGACACAGAAAGAGGCTCAGGGATAGATTTTTACAGTCTGAATTCGATGGTTTTTTAGATTATGAAATTATTGAACTATTGCTTTCATTAAACACGCCTCGCAAAGATTGTAAGCCAATGGCTAAGGCGGTTATAAAAAAATTTGGCAATATAGTTGGTGTACTTGATGCGACAATTAATGAGCTTATGCAGGTAGATGGGATAGGTCCTTCAAATGCGATTGGGGTAAAGATTTTTCAAAATATTTTGCAAGTATATGCAAAGGAAAAAATAAAAGAAAAGAAAAGACTAGATAACCCTAAAATGCTGTTTGAATTTCTTAAAGAAAAAATTGGCAAAAAAGAAAAAGAACATTTTGCTATCTTGTTTTTTGATACTCGTAATAATTTAAGCGATTCTATAATTTCTGTAGGCTCTTTAAATGCAAGTATAGTTCATCCGAGAGAGGTGTTTAATGATGCTGTTTTAAAAAAAGCATCTCATGTGATTGTGGCTCATAATCATCCCTCTGGAGATCCAGCTCCTTCAGCGGAAGATATTAATACCACTAAAAGATTGGTTGAGGCTGGAAAAATATTAGGTATTTCTGTGTCAGACCATATGATTGTAACTAAAAATAATTATTATAGTTTTACCGAAAGAGGTAGTTTGTAATTTATAGGCGGCGCGTTAACTCCTTCCTTCATTAAAACTTCGGATGGACAAGATGAATTGCATAACTATTTAAAATGTGAAGTAACTAAAAAATCGCCAAGTAGGCGATTTTTTAGTTACTTTTTGCAGATGAATACCGCTTGACAAAATAGAATAATTTAGTTATACTTTTTTTAGCTTTTTAAAAATACTCTAGTTTGATAAGGAGGAAATATGTCGTTAATGGTAATTTATGGTTCTAGGGTGGCTCCATTCACTGGGCAAATCGAGTCGATGAAGGGAAGAATGACGATTTATCAAGAGTTTATTCCTTCGCTTTACGAACCGGTGAGCCAAGATAAAACCTGCTGCCGGATTTTTGGTCCAAAAGAAACATTGGCGCAATGGCAAAGGATTCTTAATCTCGAATATGATTCGGATTTCATTGAACCGTGCCTTCGTTTTTATGGTGATACAGGTGCCCTGGTGGCGGTTTTGGGGAGAACAATTCCGGACTTGGAGTATATTAATTCTGATGATGACGAGGTTTTTGCTGCTCGCTTAGAGAGATAAAGGAGGAACGAGTGGGAAAGAAAAAGGCGATTGGTTGTAAAAAATTTCGGCATCAGCACAGCAAAGACAGGGCGCGACAAAGATATGGCTTGGAGCTAAACCGTTTTGATCTTAAAAAGATAATAGCGAAAATTCATGCCAAGGAAGGGCATTTCATTCGTCGTCGGAGCTGCCGGATTAGCGAATGGGAAGTCGAAATAAAAGGAGAGGTGATTAGAGTTCTTTTTGATAAAGTACACAATTGCATTGCGACTATCATTCCGATAGATAAAAAACATTGTTGACGCCGCTCAAGATAAATAATTCTTGGCGGCGTTTTTGATTGCAATTTAATGATTCTTTTTGATCATTTCCAAAATTTCCTCTTCAATAAGTTTTAATCGGCTGACTTCAAAAGGATAGCCCAAAAGTTCCATAAAGCCCTGGCCAGAAACTCTCTTATCGTTAAAAGATCCGCTAATTGACAGGGGGCCTTCCCAATAATTAATAAAGCCAAAAAGCATCTCTTGCCCCTGTATCAGGGGTTTTGTTTTAAGGTCGATTTTAAATTCCGGTATCTTTATCTGCCATGATAGAGGATAGGTGGCTTGGGTTTGGGGACTAGTCCAATAATCTTTCAGATCAATAAACTCAACTTTGTCGGTATGCATTGTTTTGCCATTGGGCAACATTAGACTGGCCAGGCGAGTTGATTGATTGCCCTCTTTGCAACACAAGCAGACTAGATCAGCCTTGTTTCTTAGTTGGACAGAGAACCAATCCCAAGTGACTTCTGGATGAACTGGATCGGACCACTGATGATCGAACCAGGATTTGCCAGTAACTTTTATTTTTTTGCCATCGATAATTATAAAGCCTTCGGTTTTCAGGTCTGTTAGCGAGTAGTAATAAGTTGTTTCATTGTTTAGCTTTAAAAATCCTTTGCCACCTTCTAGTAGCGGAGCCTTTCTTGCTTTAAGGTGTAAATCCATATTTTCATTTTTAATATGAAAATGATAGGGCTCTAGTTCATTTATTTCCGAGACAAAGCTTCCTGGATAAGGTGAGAAATAGTGAACATTAAGGCGTCCATCTTTAAAGCTTTCATCTGTCGTCGCGCAAAGCAATTTAATAACCGGATAACTTTTTTGTTTAGCAATATCCGATACGATGTGATGGGCAAAATAGATATCTTTTTTATAAACTAGATATTCAGCAAAAGGCAGGGTTGATTTGCTAGGATTGGTTTTGAATAGGCAATCCATGAAAGCATATTTTTTACCGGCTGCATCTTTAAGGTGTCCGTTAAAATACCACCACTCCAGAATGTTATCGTGTGGTGCTTCGTCCTCTGGAAATTTAATCGGCTTAAATTTTTTCATAACTAATAACTAAGATATTATAATTATAGCAATTTTCTAAAACTTTCCGCTAGGGCAGGGCTTTTTAATAGTTGTTTTTTGTTTATGGCCGTGTTATTTGTAGTGATATATGGGACCTGGAACAAGCCAGCAGTATTGGAGTAACCACTGGCACAGCAAAGAATTATCTATCGCGCCCCAGAGTCATCCTATCAGGCAATGGATAGAATCTGAAGTGGCTCAATCCGTAGCGGCGGATGTTTTTGAAGTTGGGTGCTACCCCGGAAAATTTCTCGCAGTTTTTGGCGAGAAGGGTTATGTTCTAAGTGGTATTGATTCATTTTCAAAGATGAATTCAGAGATACCCAGGTGGCTTGAGGGCGAAGGTTATAAAGTTGGTCAATTTTATCAGTTAGATTTTTGTCATTTTATATCTCAAAAAAAATATGACATTGTTTGCTCCTTCGGATTTATTGAACATTTTAAAAGTTGGGAAATTGCGTTAGCTAAGCATGTTGAGATAGCAAAAGATGGTGGGCAAATCATGATTGATGTTCCGAACTTAAAATCCCCGTTGTATTATTGGCTCTATAAAATACTTGAGCCGGAAATATTAGAAAATCACGTCTTAGCTACTTTAAATAAAAAAGTTATTTGTGACGTCTTTGAAAAAAATGGCTGCACCATAAAAACGGCAGAACATATAGGTCATTTTTATTTTCGTTTTGTCACTCACCACGATAGGTTCTCGTTGGCGATTGCCGGATGCATTAATTTTTTTAGACCAATCTTTGAATTATTACCCAAATCCGTATATGCAAGATATATTGCCGTTTCGGCTGCCAAGAAGACTTAGATGTGGTAAAATTGGTAAAAGACATAAAATACTACGACAATTAAAGCTAGTTTCAAAAAAATAATCGGTGTTGTCTTAATCGTTTTGGGATTGATTCTGCATATGATTCCTTTGTTTCCGGCTGGTTGGATTATTATTCTTGGACTCGAACTTTTAGGGCTCCGATTACTTTTACAAGATGAAATTAAAATTCGATTGAATAAATACAGACTTTATCACATCATCAAAAACGCAAAGCTGAAGAATTGGTTTAGAAAATAATAAATTTTTATGCTTACAAACGAAGACCTAATTAAAAAATTAGACGGTCTAGAACAAAAAATGGATGAAAGCACGCGGCAGATAACTAGTTTGCGGCGCTATTTTATGTGGACGCTAATTATCTCAGCAGCGGTTGTTATCTTGCCAATAATTGGATTGATTATTGCCATCCCTCAATTTTTGAGTACTTATCAAGGCCTGGGGCTATAATGAAGTAATTAGATGTTTTTTAAACACGCAATTGATTGCGTGTTTAAATTTGTTTATGTTATCCTCGTGATATGTCAAAAACTAAAGCGATTATTTTATTAACTGTTTTTATAGATGTTATTGGGCTGGGAATAGTTATTCCCATTCTGCCTTTTTATGTTTCAAGCTTTACTAACTCGGCTCTGCTTGTTACTTCGCTGTTTGCTGCCTACGCCCTATGTTCGTTCTTTAGTGCACCGGTAATCGGCGCATTGTCTGATCGTGTTGGCCGCCGGCCAATGTTGATTATGAGCATTTTTAGCACAGCTGTTGGTTGGTTTGTTTTTGCTGGCGCCACAAATATAATTTTTCTTTTTATTGGTCGAATTTTAGATGGAATTATGGCTGGCAATTTCCCAATAGCTCAAGGCTATCTTTCTGACATTGCCAAAAACGACAAGGAGCGAACAGCAAATTTAGGCTTAATCGGAGGAGTTTTTGGCATCGGTTTTATTTTGGGGCCATTTTTGGGTGGCGTCCTGGGACAATTTGGACACGCGGTTCCTTTCTGGTGTGTTGGCGCCCTAGCTCTTTTTAACGGAATTTTAGCTTTATTTATTTTACCAGAGACACACACAGTTTTGAGCACTAAAGCCATAAGCATAAATCCATTTACTCCGTTGATTCGGGCTATAAAAAATACAGCCTTGAGAAATAATTACTTAGCTTGGTTTTTATTTGGCTTGGCAATTGCCAGCCAGCAAGCAATTTTTTCTTTATATTTGCGAGATATTTTTAAGTTTGATGAATTAATGGGCGGAATTATTTTTGGCTTAATTGGGTTAGTGATTGCCCTTAATCAAGGGTTGGCAATGAAAAATCTTTGGCTAAAATATTTTAAAGAACCAGCGCTTGAACTTGGCACGCTTATTATTTTTGCACTAGGATTTTTACTTTTGACCAGTAAGTTGTTTTTTATTTTTTGCATTGCGCTTTTGCTGACTACTTTTGGCCAGTCTATTCTGAGAGTTGTAATGACCAGTCAGGTTGTCGGTCAATCTCCGCCGGCACAGAGAGGCGAAGTGCTTGGAATTATGTCGTCTATTGTTTCGTTGAGTATGATGATTGGGCCATTTTTGGCTGGCTTTATGTACGAAAAATATAGAGCCTTGCCTTTTCTTTTTGGTTTTCTTTGTTTGTCGCTAGCTTTCTTTTTTCTATATCAAAAAAGACGTGACTTAGAAAAAATGAAATTGCCGGAGGACGTAACGATAGAGTCGATGATATAATTAAAGATATGACCGAATTATGCGCCAGTTGCTATCAAACGCAACCGGCGCTTTTTCATGGTATAATATATTTATGAAAAAGAGGGGATTTTCCTTAATTGAAATACTGGTTGTCATCGCTATCATCGGTATTCTGGCTTCGGTCATTTTTGTTTCTTTGGGTCCCATAACTAAAAAAGCTCGTGACGCTAAACGCAAGGCAGAACTAACACAAGTCGGTCGATTTTTATCGGCCTCCTCTTGTTATATGCCAAATGCCGGATCGGGTGATTACGATATTTCGTTGTTGATTGATGAGCTAAAAATAAAATATCCGCAGTTTGCTAATTTTGTTTCTCAGGTGCCCAAAGATCCCAAATCTGGTACGGATTCACAAGCTTTTTATCGCTATGTTGTCTCAGAAGATGGCGCTAGCTGTGCTCTTTATGCCAATTTAGAAAATGACGCAGAGCCAATTACTTTGCCAAATTTAACTTCGCCAACCGCTGGCGGCGGAACAGGAATTTTGCAAGCATCAAGTAACGGCTGGAATGGCACCAACAAATATTTTCAAATTACAAAATAAATTTTTAAATTAAAAAAAATGAATCAAAGTGTTTTTCAAAAAGGCGTGGCACCGATAATAATTATCTTCTTGTCGATAGAGGTGGTTATTTTTAGCGGTATTTTTGCCTATTACTATTTATGGTTGCCTCGTGAAGAGGCTAGATTAACTCAGCAAGCCGAAATACTTGCCGAAGGTAAAAAAGATAAAAATGGTTGCCTTATTACCTCTGGTGATGTTTGGTGTTCGACTAAAGAAAAATGTATTCATGTTTTAGCGGAGGACTGTTTTTCGGCGGAAGGAATCCAGTTGGCCTTAGCCGAAAAATATAATAAAAAAATAACGGATGTTTTTGTAACTGTTACGAAAGAAAATCTTCTGTATGCTGTTGGCCGAGTTTCTTTTGCGCCAAAGGGAGGAGCCGGTGGAATATTTTTGGCGACAAAAATAAGCGGCAAGTGGGAGCTTATTTTCGATGGGAATGGGAGTATTGATTGCAACAAAATAAAACAAATCTATGCTTTCTCCCAAGATATGCTAGCGGGGTTTTGCGACTAAGAAGTAGGGATCAAGTGGCTTTTTTGCTATTTTGCTGGAATCATGGTAGAATAGGCCCATGAAGCCAATTGGGAAGGTAAAAACTGACTTAGATAAGAAATTTCAGAAGGTGCTAAAAACACCGGCCGGTTTTGATTTCTTTGTGGCGATTCATGATTTTATTGAGCACATTGAATCTAACGCCTCTCTTTCCAGCGGTCTTTCGCCTCGCCTAAAACCAAATCGGGAGCAGAATATTCCAAACAAATATAATCATCTGAAGCAGATTTACCAAGGCGTAGAAGATGCCAGTGGTCAGCCAGGCGTAGATTTGGGTCATGCCCGATGCATGGTGCTGGTTGATTTAAATAAAATTAAAAACGATGATGTTTCGGAAAGTAATCCGTTCTGGAAAAAACGGGAATTATTTAGAAAATTAACAGGCGAGATATATGAAAGATTAAGCCCTGGCTATGTCGCTTAAGTTTTTGTTATAAAAAAGATTTTTTAATTTACGCCCGAGGGGGCTGTTTTTGTTAATTATATGATGGACAAGAGTTCAAACATTAAATACCCAGAAGTTAAACTGAAAGATGTTGTCAGCTATCTTTGGCAAGGCATAAAGGGTAGTCGTTTGGCGATGTTTTTAGCCGTGGCGGGAGTTGCTGTCGCTAGCGCTTTTGAAATAATTGCGCCGCTTTATTATAAGCGTTTTTTTGATTTATTATCTTCGGGCCAAGATAAAAATATTATTGTTCCGCAGCTTATTCATATTCTTTTTATAACTCTAGGAATTGCTGGTGCTTCTTGGCTGGGTTGGCGCCTTGGGTCACTTGCCGGTGTTTCTTTTCAGGCTAAAGCAATGGCCAGCTTGCGTCGCCAATCCTACAATCATCTGATTCATCATTCTTATAGTTTTTTTGCTAATAATTTTGCGGGCGCCCTGGTTCAGCGAGTGGGTCGATATGCTCGATCATTTGAGCGATTTACTGATCGAATTATCTGGAGTTTGGTCCCTCTTCTGGTGCGATTGATTGGTATCGTTATTGTTACTTTAACCATCGAATCACGATTAACTATTTTAATTGTGAGTTGGACGTTAATTTACATGGCTACTAATTATTTTTATTCCAGCTGGAAATTAAAATATAATTTGCGCGCGGCGGAAGCGGATTCGCAAACAACGGCAGTTTTAGCTGACACGATTGCCAATCAAAATAATATCGATATCTTTAGCCGGCACGAAAAGGAGAAGGATAATTTTAGAAAAGTCACTGCCGATCAAAAAAAGATTGTCGCCTTTAACTGGAATGTCGATTTAGGGTTGGATGCTATTCAATCCGCTTTTATCATTTTTATCGAATTTGCCATTTTCTTTTTAGCGATCCGCTATTGGCAAATTGGCGTGGTGACGCTGGGCACGTTTGTGCTAGTTCAGATGTATGTGTTGGGATTGGGCAGTCGCCTGTGGGAATTTAGCCGCATTGTTCGCGATTTTTATAGCAGCTATGCCGATACAAAAGAGATGGTAGAAATTATGAAGCTACCATATGAAATTATTAATCTACCAGACGCTAAACCGTTAAAAGTCCTAGCCGGAGAAGTTATTTTTGATAACGTTAGCTTTGCTTTTAGCGATGGCAATAATCAGGAAGTACTCAAAAATATAAATATAAAAGTAACGGCGGGAGAAAAAGTGGCGCTGGTTGGGCCATCTGGTTCTGGCAAAACAACTTTAGTTCGTTTACTTTTGCGTCTTTACGATGTCGTTAGCGGGAAAATTTTAATTGATGATCAGGGGATTAAAGAAGTCACCTTAGAAAGTCTCAGAAGCAATATTAGTTTGGTACCACAAGATCCGATCTTGTTTCATCGGACAATTATGGAGAATATAAGATACGGTAGGGAGGGCGCGACAAATGAAGAAGTTTTAGAGGCAGCAAGGCTGGCGCATTGTGATGAATTTGTAGGTAATCTAAATCAAAAATACGAAACCTATGTTGGCGAGCGAGGCATTAAGCTTTCTGGCGGTGAACGCCAGCGAGTAGCGATTGCCCGAGCCATTCTTAAAAATGCCCCAATTCTTATTTTAGACGAGGCAACTTCTAGTTTAGATTCCCGTTCAGAATCTTTTATTCAGGACGCCCTAGACGTTCTAATGAAGGAAAAAACAGTTATCGTTATTGCTCATCGCCTTTCCACTATTAGAAAAATGAATCGAATTGTTGTTTTGGAAAAGGGGAGTATCAAAGAAACCGGAACCCATGAAGAGCTCATTGCTATGGATACTCTCTATAAAAAACTCTGGACATTGCAAGCCGGTGGATTTATAAAAAATGGTAGCTAATTAAATATAAGTTAGGAATTATAATTTTTGACAAATATAAAACGCTCCGTTGTTTTGGAGCGTTTTAGGTTTGGTTGTCAATCGTCTTTTTGAAAAGATCTGCGATTTCCGCCAGTTTTTCAACGACAAGCTTAGTCGTTGAGGCGTCTAATATTTTCTCGGTGTCGAATCGGATTTCTTTGAGTCTTTGGGTGGTCCGCGAGATGAATTCCTCCTTCTGGCCGACGAGGTCTCCAATAGCTTGTTTGGCTATCGGAGAAATATTTTCTGGCAGTTCATTCGGTTTAAACCATGCCATTTTTTCGATACCCTCGGTTTTTTTAAGGGGAATCCTTTTGCTGGGATCAAGCCGCAAAGAACTTTCATAAACAAAATAAATTCGATGTCGAGTAGGGGACGGGTCTTCGTAGTGAGCGAAGAATCGATATTCCTTTAGTCCCTTTACCTTGGTTTCTTCTGCAATTTCTCGGACGATGCTGTCTTGACTCTGCTCGGACGGTTCAATGTGGCCGCCGATAAGCATCCAGCGATCATTCTTGAAGATCAACAACAAGTGGTCATGAATACTCCAGACCACCGACAACACGATATTCTCGATAGCCTGATTTTTCATTTTGACACTCCTTTCTTTTTTGTAAAGAACATTAATTGAATATCTGGGGCCTCCTTTCCCGAGATAAACTCTTGGGCATTTATCTTTCTGTAACTAATAAGATATAACACTAAATTAATGATACTGTCAATAATGATAAGGCGATGGGCCCTAGGCTGGACTAATTACTTGATATGTGTTAGTCTTTAGCTACAAGATAGTTGCCTAACAAAAAAGTCGTCGAGTTTATTTTGGGGACTAAACTTTAGGGTAAAACCTTAAAACAATAATTAGATTAACTAAACCAACCAAAAACATGGAAGGAACAATAAAAAACATCACTGAACGAGGCTTTGGATTTATCACTGTTGACGGTGAAGACAAAGACTTGTTTTTTCACAGCAGCGAGTTAAAGGGAGTTACCTTTGACGAACTGAAAGCTGGAGACAGAGTGTCTTTTGATAAGGCCGATTCGCCAAAAGGACCAAACGCGACGAACGTTTCTCGCGCCTAAGTAATCTTATTCTGTAAGATTAGATAACAAAATCAGCCTCGTATTTGCGGGGCTGATTTTTTATGTGTTAAGATAATACAAATGTATGGTGAAACTTTTAGGGATTATTGATCTCTTAGCTGCTTCGTTGCTTTTGGCTGCTGCCGTTGGCGCTGAAATTCCACTCAGCGCTTCTATTTTTGTGCCCATTTGTTTGATTGGTAAAGCTTCTATTTGCTTATCTGATTCAGGCAGTATTCAGGATATCGCCATGGTAATTTTAATTGTGGCAGCGATTTTTATTTCTATTCCGTCCTGGATTTTATATGCTGGGGCGGCCTTTATTGGTTTTAAGGGACTAGCCAGTCTGGCGGCCTAGCAGATGACAAAAGATGAGGTCTATTTGACCTCGTCTTTTGTCATCCCCGGCTTGCTTGCCCGCCTCTGGCGGGATCGGGGATCCAAGTCCTGAATCCAAGCCTGGATTTCCGCTTTCCCCCCTTCGCCTGCGACTACGGAAGGGCGCGGCGCGGGAATGACAGAAAAGAGAAAGAAGCTAATCTCGGACAATGGCAACGAATCATAATTCCAGCAGGCTCTGCCTGCAAGATAGAAACCGCCAGCGATGCTGGCGGTTTTCATTGGAGATTATTATAAACCAAGTTCGAAATATTTTTTATAACGGATTCTAGATTTTTAAAATTATCTCCTTGGGTCATCACACAAAGAAGATAGGGATTTGCGGCGTTATAAATAATGCCGCAATCGTGCAATTCGCGAAAATAAACTTTGCCGGTAGCGTTATCGTGCACGGTTCGTTCGCCAAATTTATGAGCAACTTTCACGTATTCTGGTAATCCTGCGGCCAAGCCATCTTTAAAATTTGAATTAACCATAAACTCCAAGGCTTTTCGGGAATACTCGTAATTTAAATAAGAGGCGTTGTAGAGAATTCTAAAAAAAGTGGAAAAGGTTTTGGGTGAAATAGAGCTGTCGGTCGCGCTGGATAATTCAAAATCGGAATAAGAAAGGCCAAGGTCAGTGTAGACTTCTTTCAAAAAATTTTGGTCAATCGCTTGGGCTAGAACAACATGGGAATTATTCCCCGAATAGGCAATCATTCTAAAAAGTAATTCATTAACAGAATATTCTTTATCTTTAATAAATGGGGTGGGCGGTTTTTGAACCTCTTGCTGGCTGTCTTCGTCTGAGCTGTTATAGGCGTAGGTTTGATCCATAATTTTGGGATCACTTTCGGCCTTCTTCATGTAAGCAAAAAGCAAGGGAACCTTGACTAAGCTAGCCGGAACGAATCGCTCGTTTTCATCAATGCCGGTCCAATGGCCATCATTTAAATTTCTATAATATACTGAAACGCGATTGACTAGATTATTCTTTTTTTGTTCGGAGATTAGGCTAGCTAGCTTATTTTTTAATGGATCTAGCTCTTGATAATCAACGCCTTCGCTGGTATCGCAAGCTAAAAGAGGATTGATTAACTCACTGGCGTCATATCCTAGTCGAAGTTGGTGCGTTTTTTTAGCGCATTAAGTGTATTTTTGTCGGTTTTAATATTCAAGAAAAAACCCAATAGTACTCCGATAAAAAAGATTAGAGCAAGTGATGCGAATAAAAATATTTTTCTGTGCAATGGCTTTATAGGCATCGATTTATTATCAGTATATACCTTGTGGAAAAATTGATAAGAGGGGGCGAGCGTGCTATCGTAGAAGAATGCTAATCGATGATGTAAAAATAAGAGTGAAGGCAGGAGCTGGCGGCCGCGGAGCGGTGGCTTTTAATAGTTCCAAAATGAGTCTGGGGCCGACCGGGGCAACGGGTGGCAAAGGTGGCGATATTTATTTAGAAGGTCTTTCTGACTTGGGAGCGCTTATTCAGTTTCGTTATAAAAAAGAAATTGTGGCCAAAAATGGTGAACATGGTAAGCCGCAATTTAATGATGGCGCAGATGGAAGTGACATTATTCTGCAAGTGCCAACTGGCACGGTAGTTCATGATTTAACACGCAATCAAGATTCGGAAATTATGAGCATCGGTCAGCGATTGCTGGTTGCCAAAGGCGGTAAGGGCGGGAAAGGAAATTATAAATTTCGTTCATCGGTTAATACTAGCCCCACTGAATTTCAAGAAGGTTTACCTGGCGAAGTAATTGAATTAAGGTTGGAATTAAAACTCATCGCGGACGTTGGTTTTGTTGGTTTGCCTAATGTCGGTAAATCAAGTTTACTTAATGAATTGACTAACGCTCAAAGCAAAGTAGCCAATTATCCGTTTACTACGCTAGATCCTAATCTAGGTGTTTATTATGAGTTAATCTTAGCTGATATTCCCGGATTAATTGAAGGCGCTTCGGGAGGCAAAGGCCTGGGGATTAAATTTCTGCGTCATGTTGAGCGCACTAATACTCTTTTTCATTTTATTTCGGCCGAATCAGAAAACCCCGTCGAAGATTATCGGGTTATTAGGAAGGAGCTGGGCGCTTATAATGAAAAGCTTTTAGAAAAACCAGAATATGTTTTTTTGAGTAAATCTGATTTAGTTGGTGAAAAGGAAGTGATTAAAAAAAGTAAGGCACTCAAAACCGTGGCTAAAGAAGTAATCGAGATCTCAATCCACGACGTGGATAAACTCAAGAAGGTGGAGCAAATTTTACGAAAAATAGCCGAACAAAAGCATCAAGATATTATATAATAAACACAAATAATAATTAATCTACCCACATGATCAGTGACCTCCATAAGCCACAATTTCGATTCCTATTGGTTTCATTAGCCATCGCGGCCGTTTTAGTTTTTTTTATTTTCCGTCCGTTCTTGTTCTCTCTAATTTTGGCCGTTATCATGGCTGTCGTTTTTCAACCGCTCTATCAGCGAATACTTAAAATTACTCGTCAACATGAGGGCCTAGCGGCGATCATTACAACGCTTTTAATCTTTATTTTTATTATGACCCCGCTGACTTTTTTAGGCGTGCAAATTCTTCGAGAAGCACAACAGCTGTATTCTTTTTTAACTGAAAACAGTAGCAAAGACGTAGTTTTTAATGTTTTTAAGAGTCTAGTTGATAAGGCCCAATTAATGTTTCCTGGTGCTAAGGATTTGTCTTTTAACTTTAATACTGATCAGTATCTAAAAAATGGCACAACTTGGTTAGTCCATAATTTAGGCGCTATTTTTTCTAATCTAGCGCAACTGTTAGTGAACTCTTTTATTTTCTTATTAGCTTTCTATTATTTACTAAAAGATGGGCAGAAACTAAAAAAGACGATTGCTGACTTAAGTCCATTGGGAAGCAGCGAAGATGAAACGATCTTTAAGAAACTAGGTTTAGCCATAAATTCGGTTGTTAAGGGGAATTTAATAATTGCCATTATTCAGGGAACTTCAACGGCAATCGGTTTGACCATTTTTAGTGTTCCCAATCCCGTTCTCTGGGGCACGGTAGCAGCCATAACAGCTCTGATCCCTGGCGTTGGAACCTCCCTGGTCATAATTCCTTCCATTGCTTTTTTGTTTTTTAGTAACGAGATTATGGCGATGCTCGGTCTGATTATTTGGGGAGTAGTTGCGGTTGGTTTAATCGATAATTTTTTGGGCCCAAGGTTAGTTGGCCGAGGGATGCAACTTCATCCATTACTTGTAATTCTCTCGGTTTTAGGCGGCGTGGCCTTTTTAGGGCCGATTGGTTTTCTGCTGGGACCTTTATCAGTTAGCTTATTTTTTGCTTTCCTAGACATCTACGTTTATTTGCTAAAAAAAGAAACGGCTTATTAACCTGACTCTTCGGGTTTGAAATTGAGGGCAATATTAGATTAGGTATTATGCAAAAAACTCAAGAAGAATTTGACGTAGTGGTGATTGGTGCTGGTGCAGCCGGGCTCATGGCAGCGGGGCGAGCGGCTGAACTTGGCGCCAAGGTTGCTATTGTCGACAAAAATAAAACTCTTGGCCGGAAGCTTTTAATTACCGGCAAAGGCCGCTGCAATATTACGCAGGGTGAACTTAGCGATAAGGAATTTATCAAAAAACTGGATAAAAAAGGCCAGTGGTTTTTTTCGGCGTTAGCCGCTTTTGGGCCAGCAGCGGTGATCAATTTTTTTGAAAGCCGAGGACTCAAAACAAAAATTGAACGCGGTGGCCGAGTTTTTCCGGAATCAGACCAAGCTCAAGACGTGCTGGATATTTTGTTAAAATATTTAAGAGAAAAGAAGGTAAAAATATTTGCTGGCGAAGCGGTTTTGGGATTTAATCTTGAAGATAAAAAAATTATTAGCGTAAAACTAGCCGATCGAAACATTGTTGGTAAATCATTTATTTTGTGTACTGGTGGCAAGTCTTATCCGGTGACCGGCTCAACTGGTGATGGCTACGCTTGGACGAGTGCTCTGGGCCATACGGTCATTAAACCAGTACCGGCGCTAGTGCCGATTGAAACAAAAGAGGTTTGGCCAAAAAATTTGCAAGGACTAAGCCTAAAAAACGTCAATCTTAATCTTTGGCAGAATAATAAAAAACAGGACTTCCGATTTGGCGAGATGTTGTTTACTCACTTTGGGTTAAGTGGGCCAATCGTGTTGGATATCAGCAAAAAAATTGGTGAATTATTACCCAAGGGAGAGGTAACGATTGAAATCGATTTAAAACCAGCGCTGGATATTGCCCAGCTGGACAAAAGACTGCAACGCGATTTTGCGGCTAACGGAAATAAGGATTTTAAAAATTATCTGCCAGACTTAGTACCGCAAAAAATGATTGAAATAGTTATTAAGTTCTCGGGCGTCGATGCGCACAAAAAATTGAATGCTATTACCAAAGAAGAACGCCGAAAAATCGCCGCAACTTTAAAAAGCCTAAGAACTGGGGCTAGGGGACTTATGGGTTTTGATCAAGCAATCGTAACTAGCGGCGGCGTGGATTTAAACGAAATTGATTCTCGAACAATGAAGTCAAAAATAATTGAGAACCTCTTTTTCGCTGGAGAAGTTATTGATCTAGACGGTCCAACCGGCGGCTACAACTTGCAGATTTGTTGGAGCACAGGCTATATAGCTGGCACAAAATCAGTAAAATAGGGTTGTGGATGTAAAAGCTTCGATTTTTTGGTACAATATATATAAATACATATGACCAATACGGCAACCTTCAGGCTTATTCCGCTTTTTGTTTTTGCGGTACTTATATTTTTTGGCGCCCATTATTTTCTTTATTATTCGGTAGTCAGGTTCTTTGGTGTTGCCAGTCACGCCATGAGGGGAACTATTTTAACGGTTATTTTTTTAATGCCGATAGGTTTTTTTGTTATTTCGGCCCTGTCTCACTTAAAACAAAGTTCTCTGCTTAATTTTTTCTATATCGTTTCAGCTTCCTGGCTGGGGCTCGCGACCTGTTTCTTTTTGGCTGCTTGTTTAATCTGGTTTTTAATCTGGTTAACAAATTTAGTAAATTTAAATTTTGATATTAGATTTTTTAGTACGATAATTTTTTCTTTGGCCGGTTTACTTTTTATTTATGGCGTTTGGAATGCTTTTCATCCACAAATAAAAAATATTGAAGTCAAAATTAAGGATCTGCCAGCTTATTGGCAGGACAAAACGATTGTCCAGCTCTCTGACGTTCATTTAGGGCACGTTCACGGCGTAAGATTCTTGCAGAATATCGTTAATAAGACTAATGCTCAAAATCCCGACCTGGTTTTAATAACCGGCGATTTGTTTGATGGGATGGATGGAGACTTGAGTGTTTTTATTGAGACGCTAAAAAGTATTAAGGCCAAAGACGGCGTCTTCTTTGTCATCGGTAATCACGAAACATTTTTGGGTGTCGATCGAGCGTATTTGGTTTTAATGGAGTCTGGTATAAAAATTTTAGATAATGAATTTGCTGATTTAAATGGATTGCAACTAGTTGGTCTTAGCTATCAAGGCAGTCATGGCGAACCCAGCGCATCCGGCAAAATAAGAGATATCTCAGAGATTTTTTCGTCTTTAAGAGGAAAGGGATTCGACCTAACTCGGCCAAGTATTTTGATGCATCACGCGCCAACTAATATTAGTCAAGCCAAAGATAACGGCATTGATCTGCAGTTATCTGGCCATACTCATGTTGGCCAAACCATGCCCTTTGGAGTATTTACTCGTCTAATCTATGGCAAGTATTATTACGGATTAGTTACGGAGGGGAATTTTTCTATCTACACCAGCAGCGGAGCTGGCACCTGGGGGCCACCGATGAGAGTTGGCAATACACCGGAAATTGTTTCGATAAAAATATCGAAATCCAATTAAAAATATTATATTTCTAAAAAATATGCATCAACCACTTGTCGATTATATAAAACAAGCTCGCGCTGCTGGGATAAAAGACGATCAAATTCAGCAGGAGCTTTTAAAAGTTAATTGGAAAAAAGAAGTTGTTGAAGAAGCACTAAAAAGTTTGAGCGGAGCCAGTAAGACAAAACCGAATCTAAGGATTATTATTTTTATCATCCTCGGAATTCTTTTAGTCGGCGCGGGCGCATTTGGCTTTTGGTACGCGGATAAAACTTTAAACTGGGGGATTATTTCACAAAAACAAGTTACGAATAATTTAGTTATGGCAAGAATGCCATCGCAGAGTCCGCTGCCACAGCATACAATAGCGCAAAGACCGAGCAATAGCCCTGTTAATTCGCCATTAGGCGATGTTTCTAGTTGGCAGACATATCGAAATGAGGAATATGGATTTGAAATAAAATATCCGACTAATTTTGGATTAGTAAAATATTCAGATAAGGCCGTAGCCATTAGGAATAATGCTAAGGTTTCTCAATTTATTCAGATTGCAGTTGCTCAAAATTTTAATCAAGAGGGAGCTTCCACGGGCGATTTAACGATTGATACCCTTTCTACTTTTAAGGCCTTAACCGATGCGATAGTAATACAGCAGCAAGGTGAGGGCGCTGCCGGTAAGGATTA
>Ga0172369_10003152_pt1 | contig 21914 bp, 21 predicted proteins | sample LakKiv25m_FD_114539 | JGI IMG/M metagenome (GOLD analysis project Ga0172369, IMG submission 114539) | Freshwater microbial communities from Kabuno Bay, South-Kivu, Congo - kab_022012_11.25m | ecosystem: Environmental > Aquatic > Freshwater > Lake | place: Democratic Republic of the Congo...
TCAAGAGATTTGCGCTTGTGGTAGAAACTGGCGGAGAGGCTGGGATTCGAACCCAGGAGCCGCCTTACGACGGCCACACGCCTTCCAAGCGTGCTCATTCAACCGCTCTGACACCTCTCCACGGCACCCAATATCGAATAAATCTCTTAAAAAATAAAGGTGTAAGCGAGTCAGACAGTTGCCTACACCAATATATTACTTTAAAAAATGTCAACCTAAAACTATTAAAATTATTTATTGATCAATAGCAAGATAAATGAAATTGTTGAAATAGCAAACCCGGCAGCAATGCCATAAATACGTTTCTTTGTGATAATCTTATCCAGCATATGAATGGTTGCTAATTCGATCTTGGGGACAAGGCGAGTCTTAATCCCGTACTCCTTGCTGAGAGCTCTGTTAAGCGCATCAAAGGCTTCCGGTGAAACCATCAGCACAATTCCGACGAAAAAACCAAAGGAAACAAGAAAATGGAGCACAAGAGTTATGATTTGAATCAGATCGGTATTCTCAAACATACAGAGCCTCCTTGCTGGTTTTAACTTATAACAAAATTAGTATATCAAACATTTTTTTGATTCGCAATAAAATCCGTAGTAATTACAAGTCCTCAACAAACCCAAAAAATAACTTTCATTTTATTCAAAAATAACTGTTTTGTTGTTATAGCATAAAATCTTGTGCTGAAGATGCCAGCGAACAGCACGGCTTAAAACCATGCGTTCAAGGTCCTGCCCTTTGCGCACAAGGTCTGTAAGCGCATCACGATGTGTCACGCGAACAGTATCTTGCTCGATAATGGGCCCGGCATCTAACTTCCTGACAACATAATGGCTCGTGGCGCCGATAATCTTAACACCTTTTTGATATGCTTGACGATATGGATCGCCTCCGGCAAATGCCGGTAAAAATGAATGATGAATATTAATAATCCGGCTAGGAAAATGACGAAGGATGTTGGGTGTCAAAATTTGATGATAGCGCGCCAGAATAATCAAATCGATCTGATCTTTTTTTAAAATTTGCAATTCTTTATACTCTTGTGCTGCTTTATTCTTTGAAGTAATCGGAAATTCAAGAAATCTAATACCAAATTCTTTTGCGATCGGTTTCGCTTCGCGGTGGTTGCTTACCAAGAGGCGAATATCACAAGGTAGCTGGCCCTCCCTGTGCCGCAGCAAAAGATCATAAAGGCAATGCAAATGTTTTGAAACAAAGATTGCAACGCGCGGCAACTGTTCGCCCAAATGAAGTGACCATGTCATTTTAAATTTTCTGGCAAGAGGCGCGAAATGCTTTTCCATATCATTTGTCTTGATGGCAAAACCTTTAAGCGACCACTCAATACGCATAAAAAAGGTATTGCTCTGCTCATCAATATGCTGATCAGCACTGACAATATTGCCGTTATATTGAAAAATAAAATTAGTAACTGCGGCTGTAATCCCTTTGCAATCCGGGCATGAAATAAGAAGAATGGCATGGTTCATAGCATTATATCCTTTTTTGTTATATTAAACGGAGAGACTGGGATTTGAACCCAGGATCCCACTTACGCAGGATACCGCTTTTCGAGAGCGGCGCCTTCAACCACTCAGCCATCTCTCCCTAAAATAAATTATGACGACAACGCTATCGTGCAGTATTGATTCGCTAGCTAATCGACCAAAATGGCTTGCCCTTATTCTTGCGAATTAATTCTTCAACGACACCAACAACCTTAGGATCGTATTTCGTCCTGACACCGCTTTTGAGTTCCTTTAAAGCCTTCTTAATACCTAACGCTGCACGATAAGGTCGATGATTTGTCATAGACTCCAAGACATCGCTCACGGCTAAAATTTTAGCTTCCAGCATAATCTTGTCCCCTTTTAAACGATTAGGATAGCCTGAGCCATCAAGGCGCTCATGATGCTGATAAATCATTTCGGAAAGAGCAAATGGAAAAGGAATTTCTTTAATCAAATCATGGCAACGTTGCACATGCTCCTTAATCAAATCGTATTCTAGATGAGTCAGGTTTCCAGGCTTTGTCAAGATATCCAGGGGAACGCTGATTTTTCCCAAGTCATGCAAATCAGCAGCGAGCTTAAGGCCGACGAGCTGATTTTCTTCAAAATGTAATTCTTGTCCAATGACTTCCGCAATACGGCTTACATTTTGTGCATGGGTAAAGGTATACGGGTCACGGATCCCTAACGCACGATTAAGAACCGTGAGGGCGTTGACAAGCATATTAAAACGCTCGCGCTCAAGATTCGCGTGCGCTGTCATGTCACGTGTGATTCCCATGATGCCAATCACTCTTCTACCGCGATCGAAAATTGGAACCTTTGTTGTAATGACCTGGTTCCATGTTTTATTTGGCAACAGGGTCCGCTCAATCTTTCCAACAATCGGTTTACCGGTTTTCATGACCTGTAAATCATCCTGGATCATCTTTTCGGCTTGATCCTTTGGAAAAAAGTCATAATCTGTTTTTCCTAAAATATCTTCGGGCTTCATTTTAAAACCTTTAGCGTAAAAATCATTTACTTTTGTAATGCGACATTTCGCATCTTTAAAATAAATCGCATCTGGCATTTGATTTAAAAAAGATTCCAAAAGATTCATCTCGCTCGCCATACGATCCCATTGATCTTTTAGCGAGGAGACCTCGCAAATAAATCCCTCGATGGAAATTTTTCCATTGGCATCTTTCATGAGTGCGGCGGAAACCAGCGCCCAAACAGCATCTTTTTGGGTTCGATGCTTAAAGGCAATCTCAAAATTCCTGACTTGGCCGTGTTTTTTTACATCAGCAATAAATTTCTTTAAAACGCTCGCTGAACGGACAATCTTAAAAAACGATTTTTTGATAAGGGTATTCGTTGCAAACCCAAGCATGGAGGCCAGCGCAGGATTGACATTAATAAACTTTTGCTTTCCTTGCAGCTCGGCGGTAAACGTTCCGGGGGCTAAAGCATCCGTAACGGCTTTTGTTGAGTAATATTTTTTCATGGCTTTCCTTTTCTCATCTTTGTTAACGCTTGAGGACACCGCTTGGTGATTCTTTTGACTCCGCAGAAGGTTCCACGGTAAGCTTTCCTCTTAACTGCACAGGGATTGTTCCTGTAACCGTAATCTGTGTTGGCCCAGCTACCGCTGACGAGGCATTGGAACGTACGCCTGAAAACTGAACAGGATCGTTACCGCCAGCGCCTTCATCCTGGATCGAAGGTTGCTCTTGCGTTTTTGGCATACTTTCATAATGACGCATGAGTTCTTCGAGTTGCAGTGCTAAAGCATCCTGGTTCATCTCTCTTAGCTTGGTGATGCATTCAAGAGCCCTGGGACTCTCGCCAACCATAAAATAAGACATCCCGAGGCCAAAATATGCTGCCGGATTTTCTGAAAATTCAAGAACTTCCTTAAAATATCCGAGCGCTTTCCACGGATTTGTTTTTCCTAAAAGATATATCCACCCCAAAGACAGTTTGGCTTGCCCTGAATCTGGATTAAGTTCCAGTGCTTTAAGCGTATAACGCTCGGCTAAATCAAAATAGTTTAAAACATAATACGCCTTCCCAAGATTGACATACGCCTCTTCAAACTTAGGGTCAATATCAACAGCGCTTTTAAAATACCAGGCGACCTCTATGGGATCAAGTCCAGCCTCACGGTAAATAAGGCCAAGATTGTTATACGCGGGGGCAAAACTGGGATTCAAATCAAGGACCTTCTCGTAAAGGCTAATGGCCTTTTCCGCTTCGCCTTTTGCCGCTGCTTTGATTGCCTGCTGGAAGATTTCCCGGTAATCTTCCATTTGGGCATAAGAAACACTTGCAAAAATCAGAACAAAACTTACAATGAGAAAATAAATTTTATTTTTCATTTTTGCTCACCTGTTCCTGCAGCACCGGCATCGATCTTTTTGCTACCTTTCTTCTCAACTTTCGTTACAATCTTCTCGAAAACGCTAGGCTTCAGAGGTTCTGCGGGTTCATTTTTTCCTGGTGCCGCTGAATCATTCTTGCCAGGTTTCATACCTTTCATCTGGTATCGCGCAGAAACATTCTCGCTTGCCTCCTGACTCTGCTCAGGAGGAGGAAGTTTTAATGTCTGTTCTTCAGGCGTTTGCCCTGGCTGCGGAATTGCGCCTCCGCTGCCGGGCCCTGGCGCAGCTTCCTTAGCACTTTGGCCGGACGAGGAGGCTCCTTGCGATTGAACAATTTCTTTTTTCAAATCGCTGCCAATGAACATCTTGGAAACAACCATGGCGGCAAGAACTTCATCGCCACTTGCACGCTTTAGAGTAAAATTAACCTTAATAATCTTTAACAGGTCTTGCGATGTATCGACAGCATGCATAAATGCTGCAACATTTTCCAAAAGGCCTTCGCATTCAAGATTGGCATAATATTCTTTATACCCTTTGCGCTCCTTGGTTTCTGCAGGCGTTACCTTGATCAAAACAATCTTGGACTCTGTCGCGATCATTTCTAATTTCTTCAAAAAAGCCGCCAACACTTGCTCTTCCGTTGTGTACTCATTCACATAATAGGGGCTTAACGATTGATCGTCTTCCAATATCTGATTTTTGTAAGTTAAAAACCTTAGATCTTGCTGGATGTTTCTTTTTTGTTGCTCAATTTCCTCATCATAGGATTTCATCTTTGACAATGATGGACCCAAAAATAAGCGATCGACGACCATTAATAAAACAATCGCCAGGGCAACATAAAATATCTTCTTTTCTTGCTCAGTAAGTTTTGAATAAAAATCGTGAATCAATGCGACCTCATCTTCTATTTAGCTTCTTTGGTTTCCGCTTCAGCCGTGGAGGGCTCTTCTTTTTTCTCGGAACCTTCTTCAGGAGCCTTCTTATCCGCGCCTTTCGCGGGAACTACTACTTCTTCTTCATCATCGTCAGCGCTTTCAAGTTTAAAGGTCAGCTCAAAGGCTGCCACATCCTTGCCGCGCTCTTTTTTTGCTGTGGTTGATTTTGTCTTGACACTCTTAAAAAATTTTGAGTTTTCAAGCGACCCGACCAGGGCAAATACCTGGGACATTGAATCCGATGTCCCGTCAATCATGATCTTACCATTTTCATCAAGCAAAAAAGAATTTAAATAAACATCCTCGGGAATAATTTCATAAAGTTCACGCAAGGCCTCAAGCGGCATTAAACGACTCGTCAGGTAAGCCTTCATCAGCCGCGTCTTCGTTGAAATTTCTTCTAAATGACGTGCGTCTTTTTGCGTTTGATCATATTCTTTTTTTATTCGATCAAGCAGTGTGCTCTTAAAAGACATTTTACCAATAACCATGACGCCAACAATAACGAGCAAAATCAAGACAAGAATACCAAGCTTGATACCCTCTTGGCTCTGCTCTTCCAAAGACCGTTGAACTTGAATTTCCTCTGGAAGAAAATTAATCTGGGCTTGTTTCGTAACAAATAAAGGAGCAATGACATCTAAAAATGTCACATTAAGACGCGAGGTAACAATATGCTTTGCCGCATGATTGAGTTTTACTTTATCAAAATACCGATCGGCTTTTACGGTGATGTTAAGACTTTTTGAAAGAACAGTTTGCAGCTGATCACGATCTTCACATGTGTTGCTCAAAATATATTCACTGGGAAGCTTCTCAATGTCTTCGCTTTGATATGATTCAACAGACTGCTTGAGTTCCGCAACAAAACGATCTTCCACCAGCGTATCATTGGTTTCCAAATGGCTCATGCCGATCGGGATATTGCGGCAGGCCACAACCGTATCGCGAATCATAATTGTGAAATCTGTTGAAAAATAATCAATATCAATGATACCGATCGGTGCTTCTTTATTTGCCAACTCTGCTGTCTGCGCGTAAAACCCTGCGCGCGCTTCAGGCCCAAAAAGGATTTTCGTAACGCGGATTCCAAGGCCTTCCAAGATGTTGATTTGACGCATCACAATCTTGCGATTCACAATGACCAGTAAAACCTTACTGTAATTTTTCTGGTATGCGCCAAAATTAATGTAGCCAATACTGATTTCCTCGCGAGAATACGGCGTATGTCGACCAGCCTGAAGTTCGATAATGGACTCAATTTCTTTGGGATCCAGCGATGGGATTTCGATATTCTTTGTCGTTGTCACGCTTGAGGGAAGAACACAAATGGCTTCAGGGTTCTTAAGATTACAGCTTTGCAAAATTTCTTTGATCTTGGCGCTAACTTCATCGTCAGAAAGGCCCTTGATCTCCTGAAAATAAAGATTCGCAACTTCAAAGCTATTTGATAAATTCTTGAAATGAGCAATTTTCAACAGCTCATCTGTTAACAAAATGCTCAATTGTCCGTTGCTATTTTTTCCCATATATCAACCTTCGTTATGTTTCCTGCCAATACAAAATGGCTTGTGCGGCAGCATCATAAACACAGCGGATTCTCATCTGCTGATTTTGATTTTCCATGCTGGCCAACGCTTCTATCGAATATAAATCTGAGTCAACTCTAAACTGTTGATCATTGGCCAGCTGTTCGGCAAAAAGAACGTCATTTTCTGCCGCAGCGCTTGACAAGCGAAGTACAACAACAAGCCCAGCGTCAGATTCAAAAAAATAATCATCGGCAGTCCCTTCGATGCCGTCACCCCCCGCACGCTTCTCGATGATCTTTGCGGACAAGGCCTCATCAAACCCCATGGCGCGCAAAACTTCAAATGGCGCAGTATTAATATTGACCCGCCCATCACCATAAATTGTCATAAAATTTCTTAATTTGTCGAACCCTTCTGCCGTCATGCCTTCGACAAGTAAAATTTCATCCAAAACTTCAAATGACGCATTTTTTGGCGTATAAGAATGTTTCAGATTTTCATAATACTCATCACTAAAGAACCCTTCCAGGGAACTTTCGCCGCTTGTTCGCCAATCAATAATCGCAAGCGCAAGCTTTGAAGCCCTTTCCATATCCCAGTCCAAAATAACTTGAAAAAGGCGTATCAATGTCCTCAGGCTTGCAAAATTTATATTAATTTTTGAAGCTTCATCTATCATACCATATCGTTTTTTGTTCTGGTTCAAACTTTTATCAAAAAATTGATACGCAACCTCCACATGCGCACCGTTGAGCTCAATATTCGAGAAATCTTCTTCATTGTTCATAAAACTTGCTTTTGTTTGAGGCAAAAATATAGCTCCTGGAACGCTACGGGCTTGATTTAAAACCATAATGCCTTTGCGAATACCGGAGGCGGCTGAATAGTAAAGCTTGCTCCGTGATTCAAGGCGGCCTACAAAAATCATACGCTGGCGCACACCAATGCCAATATAGACCGCAAACACAACCAAAAGTGTTAACGTCCATAAGGCAAAAATGAGAATTGTTCCTTGATTCTTTTTTTTATTCTTCATCATAAGCTCGACAAGCTCGCGGGGATATCAATCAGCCGTATCATCTGCCGCACTTCCTTTTCCGCCTGATAATCAATCTTAACTCTGATCATGGCCGGCATAACCCCTTTTGCAAGCATTTGCTCAATTAAACGATTTTTTGACCGATAAAGGTACGTCAGACTTACCTTATCGACACCGCTCACTAACACAGATACGCTTTGCCATTTTTTGTTGACCGATTGGCTGTAATCCGCTTGCTGACGCACAATTTGCTTCCGTTCCTCATCAAAGATATAACGCACCCTCCCTACTTGCTGAACATAAGAGTCCGTAGCTCCTGAATTCGGGTCTGCAGCAGTGGTCACAATTGTTGTAAATTCAAGTTCATGCTCATCCCCTTTAAATTCAAAAATGGAATAATAAAATGCATTGTGTAAATCATGTGTCATGCGTTCAAGGGAAAGCAGAACATCTTCTTCCGGAAAAAACTTTGACGCATAATCCCATATCCTCAGGCCGCTTGAAAATGTTTGATAAATGGCGATACTCGTAACAGAAAATAATGAGACAACAAGCAAAACTTCAACGAGCGTGAAGGCCCGATAAAATCGTTTGACGAGAGAGGCGGGAATAAAAAAATTTTTATGATGGTTTGGGATTGTCATGATAAATGTAACAACTGCGCGACAAGGTAATATTGCGCCCTGACTCTTTCCACGACAAGGCAACATTGAGCTGATAAATATGTTTCTTTTGGTTTAAACTAACAAGGTCAACGTCCTGCTGAAATTCAATTTTTTGGCCGTGAATATAAACAACGGCAGGGTGCGCCTCTGTCAAGACGATTTCCCCGGTAACCTCAAATCTCTTCTGAATCATCTCGATCTTATTCGATAAAATATTAAGTGCGTGAAGCCGATACGTCATGTGATTAACATACTCTAGGGACTTAAAAAATGACTGGTACACCGCGACAATCCCTAACGAAAGAACGGCCATAGTGGTCATCATTTCAATAAAAGAGAAACCTTTTTTATTTTTTAACAAAAAAAACATATTCATTACTTCCAATTCGCAATATTATCATCTTCTGTTTTCGCGTCTTTTCCGTCTGAATAAAGATCGTAGTCCGGACGATGACGCCCTGGAGAGGCATATTGATATGGATTACCCCAGGGATCTAAAGGCTCACGCTCAATATACGGGCCATTCCAGTTAAGCGGAGCTGGACTCGTTGTCGGCTTTTCCTCAAGCGCCTTTAACCCTTGCGCTGTCGTAGGAAAAAAACCATTATCAAGCTCATAAAGCTTTAATGCCGTGGCGATATGCGAATTAATATCCGCCTTGGCCGCAGCGACTTTAGCCTGCTCTGAACGACCCGTGAGCCGTGGAATGATCATCGCCGAGAGAGCACCAATAATAACAACAACTAATAAAATTTCGATCAAGGTAAACGCTTGCTTTTGCATTTTTATTATCCTCATTTCATCCTCCGGTAAAATTATTCATTTAGATAAGCAATCCATTTCTTCTCAAAGTTATCCCATGATTCAATATACAATCCATAGACCAAGCGAAACGCCTCAAAAAAATTCTTCCCTGTTGCTATTTGTCGACACCACAGACCAAATTTCTCAGAACCAAATCTTTTAATAAGAAAATCAACCATCGAAACGCTCTGAGCATAAAACAAGCCGACCTTTTGGGCATCACGCTCTCTTGCAATATCATAACGCTCAAGCGACTCAATCGGAAAATACGTATGAAACCGTACCGAAATACGCATAATCAAATCAGCCTTTTGCGTTTTATTTTCTTCAGCAAGTTGCGCCACGCCCTCACTAAACCATTTCGGAACAACGCTCTCCGATCCAATGAAATCCGTTAAAATCAAATGGGCAATTTCATGAGGCAAGACTTCACTGAACAACAACGGCTGGTTTAAATAAGTTGCGATGGCGCGCTGGCCTAGAGATTCTGAATAAAAGGCTCCTCCGCGTGACCATTGAGGCTGTTTTGTCTCATCAAGAAATGCCTGCTGGCTTGAAAAAAGAAATATTTTAACCCGATCACCCCATGTCCAAAAATTCGCATAACGCGCATAACCAATTGTTGAGGCAATGTTGCGATAATATTCTTCAGCCCGCCGCAGAGCATTTTCTGCCATTACCCGGTCTGCCGCGCGATTATAGCAGGAAACAAAGTGCGTCCCCTTAACCTCCTGCCAATCAAGCGCCTGGCCGTTATCAGCAATGCATAGCAAGAGAAAGAGCAAGCACCATAAAATATTTTTAATCAAGTTCATGGATTAAAGAAGTCTACCGCGCCAAAACATCCATCTGGAATATTGGCAAAAGCATGGCAATGACAATAAACCCAACAATGGACCCAACGGCCAGGATCATCAGCGGCTCAAGAATTGCCGTGAAGGATTTAACGGCCTCAGCTGTTTCTTCTTCGTAGGAATCCGCAATATCTCCCAGGGTTTCCGTAAGAAGCCCGGACTCTTCGCCCACGCTAATCAAGTTGACGATAATCACAGGAACAAACCGGCATTTCTGAAAACTCTTGGACAGAGAATTTCCTGACTCAAGTTCCGCCTTAACTGAAAACAGATCTTGTCGAATCAATTCATTATCAAGTGTTGGAACGGCAATCTGAATGCCTCGTAGTAACGAAATACCGTTCTTTGTTAAAATTTCGAGCGTTCGACAAAAACGCGCGAATTCAACCTTTAAAAGGAATGGCCCGAGCAATGGCAAACGAAGCTTGAGGCGGTCAAGTGTGGAGCGGCCTTTTTTACTTTTTATCCAGTGGATCAAAGAAAAAACAATCAAAACAAACGCAGGAATAAGAATAAACCAGCCCGCGCGAAGAGCATAGCTAATCTGCATCAAGATGCGCGTTGGCAATGGCAGTTGTTGGCCAGCGCTAAGAAAAAGTTTTGAAATCGTTGGCATAACAAACGTTAAAATAAAAATAACGGTAGCAAACCCGACGCAGGCCATAAAAATTGGATAGGCTAAGGCGGTCCGGACCTTAAGTAAAAATTCATTTTGCGCCCGTTGATATTCTGAAATGGATACAAGGGTTTCTCGTAAATTTCCTCCTTCTTCGCCAACGCGAACCATCGCAATATATAACGGCGAAAAAACCTTAGGATGCTCACTTAAACAATCCGAAAAACTTTTTCCATCGCGTATGCCTTGATGAATATTATCTAAAACAGCTTTAAGCCCACCGTGTGATGTCTGCTGCTGAATAATTTCAAGGGCGCGTAAAATGGGAACGCCTGCCTTGATCAAGTTGGATAGCTGACGTGTAAAAAGATAGGTATCTTTAAACAATATCCGCGCATCCGGTTTTGAATTTTTTGCAGAAGATGTCACATGGTGCTCCATGATCGCAATAGGCAAAACACCTTGCTGGCTGAGAAGTTCAACGGCTTCTTCCCGATGGCGCGCGTGTATTTCGCCCTTTATATCTTCCCCATTTTTCTTTTTTCCTCGATATCGAAATATTGGCATGTTAACCTCTATGCGTTTTTATTTTCCGACGACAACTTAATCTTTTCATCGACAAAACGAGCAAGTTTATTACGATCCGCACTTGAAATATCAAGGAAATAGACAACAATATGATATCGTTCCCCTTCTCGCTCTTTCTCGACACGGCAAACCTTGGCTAAACATTCAATCGATTCTGTCTTTTTATGATCTAAATAAATACGAATTTCAAGGATGGATCCTGCAGGAAGGGGCTTTTCCGAGTTGACCACAACGCCGCCTGCTCCAATATTGCGCGTTGTCGTCGAGTATTCAATATCTTTGGCTTGGACAACAATGGCATCAGGATTACTTTGAAAAATACGATACGAGGCTTCAAGGGCTTGATCCACGCGTGGATAAACACGATCCTCGTGCTTTTTGTCATCAAGGTGCGTCTTAGTGATCACGCGATAATCATTAATCTTTGGCGTTGTATCTTGGGTCTTTGCCGATAGCGGAACTTTGGTCCCTGCCACGCCAGCATCTCCAGAAGCATTCACGAATGGTTGTTCACGGCTTGTCGTATTGATGACTTCAGCCGGTGTTGTCACGCCCTGGAGAACGCGTCGCCATCCATCTTGCCGTAGTGTCCGCATGCCATGCGCTAACGCGATCTGCTTAATTGTCTCAGCTTGTGCACGATCAAAAATAGCCTTGCGAATAAGGTCGTTCATCACCAAAATTTCATAAATGGCTGTCCGGCCATAATACCCGGTGCCGTTGCAACGGTCGCATCCCTTGCCTTCAAAAGTCTTGATACGACTTAAGTTATCGATTTTCAAATCCGATGCAATTTCCGCCTTCAATTCATCCGAGCACGGAACTTCTTGCTTGCAATTTTCACAAATAACGCGAACAAGGCGCTGCGCAACAAATCCTTCAATGCTTGAAGAAATAAGATACGGCTCGATATTCATCTCAATTAACCGTGTCACTCCGCTTGCGGCATCATTGGTGTGGAGAGTCGAAAAAACAAGGTGCCCGGTCAAGGCAGTTCGAATGGCAATCTCCGCTGTTTCAAGGTCGCGAACCTCGCCGACCATGATAATATCAGGATCATGGCGCAAAACACTTCGCAAGCCAGTCGCAAACGTCAGCCCAATTTTAGGATTGACCTGAATCTGCGTAATATTCTCCATCTCATATTCAACGGGATCTTCAATGGTGACAATTTTACGCTCCACAGAATTAATCTCGTGCAAGCAGGCATAAAGGGTTGTTGTTTTTCCGCTTCCCGTCGGCCCTGTGACAAAAAGGACGCCGTGCGGTTTATGAATCAAGCTGCGAAAAACATACAAGTTCTCATTGTCAAGGCCCAATGCTTCAAGCTTAAATTTCATCACCTTAGTCGGCAAAATTCGGATGACCATGCTTTCGCCTTGGGGTGTCGGGATCGTAGAAACACGCAAATCCATCGTTTGATCCTGTACTTTAACCACCGCGCTGCCATCCTGAGGAATACGTTTCTCAACAATGCTTAAATTCGACATGATTTTTATGCGAGAAATGATCGCCAGCATAAAATGCTTCACATCCGCAGGAAGGTTCGCGTCAACAAGAGCGCCGTCAATACGATAACGAAACCGTACTTTGTCCCGATAAGGTTCAATATGAATATCTGTAGCACGTTTGCGATAAGCCTCAAGAATAATCTGATTGACAAGCTTGCCAACGGAGGCATCAATGCCCTTTTGATCCAAATCCTCTACTTGCTTGCTGCTGGAATCCTCAAGCGTAGATTTACGATCAGGTTCTTTTGTCAAAATACGATCAATCATATCTGCCGCAAGGCCATAATATTTTTTTAGGGCATCAATGAGATCTTTTTCCGTCGTTAACATCATCCTGGTCTCAAGCCCCAAATGAAGGCGGATCTCATCCTGGAGCTTAATATCAAGAGGGGCAGAAACGGCAACCGTCAATACTTTTTGATTAAGCTGAAGCGGCATAAAATGATAGTACCAGGCAATCTTTATCGGTATCTTGTCGATGACGGATTGATCAACGCGTAGAACTTTCAGGTCAATGGCCTCAAGTTTAGAGGCTTTCCCAAGCGCATTTAAAATTTGCTGCTTTGTAACAAAACCATTGCGCAAAAGATACCCATCGAGACTTTCTTCGGTAAGCTGAATTGTCTTAAGATACGTATCGAGGCTCTCTTTTGCGAGGAGTCCAGACAACACTAACGCATCGTACAGTGTTTTATCGGATTGCTTTGTCATAAAAACTAGATTTTGGGTACCTTCCCAATCATGTAGAAATCTTCAGGTTTGACCTTATCAAAGTCGCCGCTTAAAATCTTCGCACAACCGTTGACATTATCTTCAATGGACACATACTCCCCCTTTTTACCGGTAAAAACTTCGCTGACCGTAAAAGGCTGCGTCATAAAGTTTAATAATTTCTGCGCACGGCTGTAAATCAAACGGTCTTCCTTGTTCAACTCTTCAATCCCGATAACCGCAACGATACGCTTGAGACCATTATATTTATTAAAGTGCTGAATCATATTCTGCGCGACATCAAAATGCCGACGTCCCACAATGGTATAATCAAGGTTTCCGCAGCTGCTCATCAAAGGATCAATGGCTGGATACATGCCCTTCTGAACTAAATCACGCGAAAGCACTATAGTTCCGTCGAGATAGCTAAAAATCGTAACAACCGCGGGATCTGTCATGTCATCTGCTGGAACATAAACAGCCTGGAGGGCCGTGACCGATCCTCCACCCTCAATGGAACGAATACGCTCCTGGACATAACTAACCTCGGAAGCGAGGGTTGGTTGATAACCGGTTTCGGCAGGAACTCTTCCCAAAAGCGTTGATACTTCTTGACCTCCTTGAATAAAACGGAAAATATTATCCATAAACAAAAGAACATCTTTGTTTTGGTCCTGCAAAGATTCTGCAAGTGTAATACCTGTGTTGACAACTTCAGCACGTGAACCCGGCGGCTGGTCCATCTGCCCAAAGGTCATCATGACACGCCGAAGAAGCTTGCTGTCTCTAAGTTCATGAAAAAGCTCATTTCCCTCGCGAATGCGTTCACCAATGCCTGTAAATACGCAAGCACCGTCATGCGCCGCAACAATATTGTTAATGAGTTCCAGGATAACAACCGTTTTCCCGCAACCGGCTCCTCCGAGAATGCCGGTCTTGCTGCCCTTAACCAAAGGAAATAACATATCAACATATTTCATCCCTGTCTCTAGGACTTCGGCCTTTTCACCTTTCTTTCTCTTTAAATCAAATGGAACTTGACGTGAAGCTTTTCGGATAGGGACAATGCGACCTGTGACAATGGGCCCCCCATTATCAAGAGGCCGGCCTGTTGCATCCATAACACGGCCAAAACACTGTTCGCCGATAGGAATCGCAATGGGCTGAAACGTGTTATAGCAAATAGCGCCTTTCTGAAGATTGAGCGTATCCATCAAGGAAACACAACGAACAAGTTTAATTGACAAATGTTCGGCGCACTGTAACTTGACTAACCGTTTATCAAAGGTCTCCGCATGAATAACATCATAAAGGGCTGGGATATCAATGGGGTTCTCAAAACTTACATCAACGACGGGCCCTTGAACGCAGACAATGCGTCCAACGCCCTTGCCAAGTTTTTTCAATTCCGCCAATGGCGAATTGTCTTTCATGACCGCCACCTGAGCCTCAGCGTCTGCTGGCTTTGCATCATTCGGCATTTCGTCTTTTTTTTCTAAATTTGAATCGCTCATAATTTCAATACTCCTTCATCACATAAAAATTAGCGTCGGCCACCAGTCATCATGCGTGCGGTAAAGACTTCGCGCATACTTTTATTAATATCAGATTTCTTCGCTTTTTGAAACGTCATCTGAATACCTTTTTTTTGTTTTTGCATCTTCTGCAAACTCGTTTCGAGTTGCTGGGATTGTGCGGCGGCTTCTGAAATGCTAGTGTCGTGCAACATTTCATAGATACGGCAAACAAGCCAGAGCGACGAAAGCTGTTCAATGATGTCAACGGGATCAGACTCTTCAATCACATGCTCAATGTTATCAACAAACTCCTCCTGCTTCGTCAACAGCTCATCACAAGGCAATAATTTGATCAGACGCGGCTTCTGAACCATAAAATTCTTTGACCAAGGATAAATAACCAACGCTCGCCCAATCCGTTCTTCCATGACTCCTGTATACAAATAGTCCTTGATATTAATGGCAACCTGATAAAGTCCGGTTTGAATAAGATCTTCAAACGTTTTCATTTCATAACCCTTGGCGATCGGAGCCAACTTGGCAGCCCCTTTACGCCCAACAGCAAGAATCGTACAGTTCGGATATTTCTCGATTTCGCTGGCCGCGGCACGGATAACACGTGTATTTAAATCGCCCATAAAGCCTGCTTCCGACGTAATCACAACCAAGCAGGTCTTTGGATTATCATTGGAAACAAGCGGATGCTGAATTCGCGAGAGGCTGATCATGCGAAAGAACTCAACAAAAGATTCACCAAAACGCGCAAAACGATCTTTTCGATTTGCGAGGGTATGAAATTTATTATCCGCAACATCTTTTAAAATTTGAATGATCTGAACAAGTTCAACGATGTCATCCAAATCACCCTTGATTTTATTGGCCTTGCCCATAAACTCCCCTGCTCTTAATCACCGCGCTGTAATTTTTGCTTTAATCTTACAGCGGTTTCCTGAATAATATTCTTTAAGCTGCCATCAAGAACAAGGCTTCCAAATTTAAGCGCCACCCCGCCAACCACAACAGGATCAACCTGATAAGCAAATTTAATCGGCCGCTTCAGCTTTTCATTAAGGATATCCTCGATCTTTTTACGGCTTTCTGCGGAAAGTTCATTTGCTGCAATGATATTAACACTGTCAACCTCCGGGCTTACCTGGCCCGGATCAATCCCTTTCAGATTATCAATAAATTCCTCAACAAGCTGGTCGCAGAAAACCCTTGATGATTTTTCACTTAAAATCAAATTAAAAATCTTCGTGCATTCATCAACAAGTTTCAGCTGAAGATCTTTTTCAATTTCTTGCCGAACAGCATCCTTGGTGCGCTGTGCCTTGTTGATAACTTCTTCGGCCTCCGCGCGAGCCTTATTAACAATCTTCTGGCGCTCTTCCTTGGATTGCTCCTCGCCTTTCTCAAGCATTTGCTTAACAAGCTTTTCGGCTTCAATGCGTCGCTTTTCAAGCTCCTCATTCGCTTCTTTAATTTTTTGATTAAGCTCTGCTTGCTTAACCCGGGCGGCTTCTGTTTCATTGTTCAAACGCCTGACCGCACCTTGCGTTGTTCCGATCAGCATCTTATGCAAAAAAAATATAATAACGCCTGAGACAATAAAATTTAAAACGATAAACTGAACAATAAGCATCAAATTCATAGATATTCTCCTTATCCGCCCTTGCTATATTCTGAAAGCACAAAAAACACTAAAATTAACAATCCAAATGAAATAATCTCTAAAATAAAAATCTTAATAAATGTATTAATCTGAAATGCCGGGGTTTTACTGGGGTAGCGCCCAATCTTCTCCATAAGATTTGTTCCTAAAATCGAAATCCCAATACACGGCAAGAGGATGATCACGGAAAAAATTCCAATTAAAATTAATGCAGCCGCCATTGACCCTTCCTATCTTCCGAACAATTGAAATATAACTAAAATGGCAATAATCGAAATGGCTTCAACAAAAATAAGCATAACGATAATGCCCATAAAAATCTTTGAAGCGGCCGATGGATTTCGGCCAAGGGCTTTAACAACGGCGTACCCTAAGACGGCAATAACAATTGATGGCCCCATAACCGCAACAAACATGATTGCAATAATAATAAACGTTTCACGCCATTGCATATCTTTCAGTTCCTCGTTAAGGTTTACTCCTTTTCTTCGCTAAACACAATCTCTTCTTCTTTTTTTATAATCTTTTTTTCTTCGGCTTGCGGTTCGACAAGGATAATACAATCATTAGCAAAAAAACGAACAATACCGGAATGAACCGGGATACTTTCTTTCCAGTCGATAATAATATTGCCGTGCTTTAAGATCCCCAAAACCGGATAGTGATATGGCATCAGCTCGTATTCACCTTGATCACCGGTCAAAAAAACACTTTCAACTTCATTTTCATAAACAAGCATATCCGGCGTCATGACTGTCAATTTAAAAGTTATGCGATAGCTAGCCATTTCAGATAATGCTTATGTCTTATCTTTTTTTTCTTTAGATGTCGCCGTATCGAATGCATCTGTTCCAACGAGGCTGCCAGTATCCTCATCATCTTCATCTTTAGGACGATTTTCTTGAAGCTCTTTGAGATATTTACTCAAAAGCTCCGTCATTCTCTTTTCGGTCTCTTCAATCAAGTCTCGCTTCTCACGAAGCAGTTTGATCAGATCGGGATCGTTGGCTTTTGCATAATCAAAAATAGCAATCTGGAAATTTTTAACCTCGGGGATCGTCATTTCATGAAGCACTTTTTTCTTAAATGCGTAAAGAATAATAACCTCGGCTTCCATGGGAAGCGGTGAATCTTTATCCTGTTTCAATATCTCGGTTAAAATTTCACCGCCTTTAAGCTGCTGCTGGGCTTCTTCAGACTGACCGGACGTCTTTAATTTTGAAATACGCATTAATTCCCGGTATTGAACATATTCAAGACGTAATGATGCGCCAAGTTTTTTAACGGCCTTCCATTGAACCTTAGTTCCGACGCGGGAAACAGACAGGCCCAAGTCCACAGCTGGTTTCTGACCTTCACCAAATAATGGCGTACTAAGATAAATTTGCCCATCGGTCATGGAGACAAAATTCGACGAAATATATCCTGCTAAGTCACCCTCAAGGATTTCAACAACAGGAAAGAAAGTAATTGATCCGCCGCCATGCGCTTTATCCATAAACGCGGCGCGTTCGATCATCTTAGAGTGCAAATAAAAAATATCACCCGGATAAGAATCTCGCCCTGGAGGACGGCCTAACAACAAAGAGATCTCGCGATACGCCCATGCATGCTTTGAAAAGTCATCAAAACCTATAAAAACATCTTTTCCTTTATGCATAAAATATTCCGCAATGGAACAGGCGACATATGGGGCAAGGTACTGCTGGCCAGGCGGCGCATTGGCATTGGCCGCAACAATTAAAGAATACTGAAATGCTTCACGATCTTGAAGAAGCTGAACAACCTTGGCGAGCGCGGAACGGGCTTTTCCAATAGCACAATAAATACAAATAAGGCCTGTGTTTTTCTGACTAAGAATCGTATCAGTGACAATCGTTGTCTTTCCCGTCATCTTGTCGCCTAAAATTAACTCACGCTGGCCAAGGCCGACGGGAATCATCGAATCGATAACTTTAACTCCTGTCTCTAAAGTTTTACATAGAGGATCCCGAGTTAAAATTGATGGAGCATCGATAAATATAGGGTACATCGCATCATGTTGCAAAGGCCCTAAGCCATCCAAAGGCTCCGCCAATGGATTAACAATACGCCCAATAAATTTCTCACCGACAGGAGTATTAAAAGGTTCCAGGGAGGCAATTGCTTTATCACCGGTTTTTATTTTTTCCTCTTCGCGGACAAGAAGGATTTGGGCTTCCTCGTCATCAAAACCAAGGATAATACCTTCTGTTCCGTATCCAAAGCGTATCAGCTGTCCGTTAATGCATCGCTGAAATCCCCTGACGATAACAATGCACCCTCGGATACAACGAACAGTGCCTTCTTCTGTATATTTTAAAGTGCTCATGTGCGTCAATTTGTAATATTTTTAATTATTATATCATGACAATTTGTCAGAAAAATAACAAAATCGTAAATATCTATTTATGATTTCTTTGATTCTTCCTTGTCATCTCCGGGGGGCCCGACATCCTTGAGCTGACCTTTGGTTCCAGAGGCATGTTCCTCACCCATATACTTTGAACGTGCGCGCCATGTGAAGAAATGGATACTCGTGAAAAAGGCGACAAAGATCAACGTTCCCCAGATGATTCGCCAAGTTGTTGTCAGTTTTGGACGAGCGCCAAGGAGTGTTTTTGATAGAGCGTTAATTCCGCGCAAGGCGGTAATTTTCTGAAGAATATTGGTAACTTTACTCTTATCTAGATCTTCCAGCTTCTTTATGCGCTGCGCCGTTACGATCGCCAACAATCGCTCAAGCTCTTTTAATGTTTGATCAACATCATTACGGCGAACTTTATTAATACGATACATCCCGATGTTATCTTTAACGTCACGCTTAACGCTCTGACTCACATTGATTTGATTTAAATTTGAAAATATTTTATCGGCCAGAAATTTAGCACTCTTTTCATACGGTTTTCCCTCTTCTTTACCGATAATACCATCTAAAGCTTTTTTGGTTCGCCCCTCCAGAGAATCGAGATCTGGCTTAGGAAAATACCATGTGTTCTTTAGTAAGATAACATATCGCTTTTTCTCTCCAGGCGCGAACTCCTCTTCTTTTACCAAATACGATTGACATTTTTCTTCATCGTAGCGGACTTCAAACCCTTGAGCGTCAACAATGTCCATCGAACGGATTTCTTCGGGAAGATACTGCTTCTGCGTAATCTTCTTCGGCTGATCTTTCTCTGGATTTTCAACCTCAATAACCATCTTGACAACGCCTTCTTTTTCCGTTTCAGGGGTTGCCGATTGAAGATATTCGATATTTAAGGCATTTTGCTTTATTGCCGTAAGCGTCTCAATATTGGCTCGGTATTCTTCAATACGCCGCCCAATATCGGCGGAAAACTGTTCCTGCCGCTTAATAATATAATCAAGTTTATCAACCATGCCATTACGCAGAATAACCGCAGAGCTGTATGAAGGCGAATTCTTTAATGAATCAAGGTTTTTATCTAACTGCTCCTTGATAATATCAATTGTCGCAAGATCAATTTTCCAAGCATCTTTGACTTCAATTTTGAAAGTTTTTGATTCTTTAGGCTGAAGGGTGACCTTTCCAGAGACATAATACTGAGACTTCTCCATATCAAAATCAACTTTTAAATCCCCCGCGCTAATGATATCTTCTGGCTTTAATTCAGCTGGGAGATAATATTTGACAGGGGTTTCTTTTGCTTCCTCTGCTCCATTAACCGCCACAAGATTAATATAGAGATTCTGAGCACAGGCATTGGGCGCGATCCCAATAACAAGAAAAAAGAAAAGAATGGTTATTTTAAACAGTAGGATTGTTTTTATCTTCATCAGATGAGACTTTTTTCTATGGCTTTACTCGCCGCTTTCAAACCAACTCTTAACAACAACATCTTGCTTACCAACTGATTCACGTAAAGCTTCAAGCTTGGTATTAATTTCAACTAATTTCTCATGAACCTTCTTGATATCCTTAGCTTCATCGGCTTGTAACTGCGCGACAGAAGAAATATCACCTTCCATGCCTAAGGATTTTGCAGATTCATTGAGGAATTTTGATAATTTAGAAAGCATTTCTGAAGCGACATTACCAGTTTCTAGCTGGCTTTCTGAAATGGTCGCCGAAGCAATTTTAAGTTCCTCCATGGCGCCATCAAGTCGCTTTAATTTTTCATAAACTGTTGGTGTCACGCCCTTGGCACCTACCTCAGTTCGTAATCCTTGTATTTCTCCTAACGCCGCTTCCGCAGCACTTTTTGCAGAATCAACCGTGTCTTCAATATCCGCAAGCTTTGAGAGCTCGCCAAAAACAGTTTCATCAGAAGTATCACCTGAAGCACCAACAAGCGTTTTTAATGTTTGTATATAATTCGTCAGCGCGTTTAAATCGCCGTATACTGTGCCTGCTGCGGGATCATCTGACGTTGACCCAATATCTGTCGATATAGTTGTGACCGTTGAAAGAATTTTTTGAACGTTCTCTGCAAGATCTGTCCCGCTTCCAATCGTTTCGTAAAGTTGTTTGATGCGGCCAAACAATGACGCTGTTGTCGCAGAATCTGTTGCAAGACCGATCCTTGAAACGGCTGTATTTATCGTATTGCAGAGGTCAACGATCGTGTCCACGTTGACAACGAGTTCTTCTGCCTTGCTTGCCAAATAAGCAATGTCGCTCCAATTAATATTCGCGCTTGTCATAGAAGCAAGATCGCTCCAATTAACTCCTGCGCGGCTTGTCGTGCTCATATCAACCCAGTTGATGCCTGTTCCGGTCATATACGCAAGATCTTGCCAGTTTACGCCTACTGTTGACAAGGAAGCAAGATCGGCCCAATTAACTCTAATTGTTGTCATTCGCTGAAGATCTGACCAGTTAATTCCCGCGTCGCTCAATGCGCCAACATCTATCCAATTAATTCCCGCATCGCTCAAGATTCCTATATCGATCCAATTAATGCCTACACGGCTTAATGCGCTAAAATCAAACCAATTAATGCCACCAGTTGACAATGCTTCAACATCCTGCCAATTAATTCCAGCAGTGGTCAATGCATTAACGTCATGCCAATTAATTCCAGCAATACTCATTGATCTCCAATCAAGCCAATTAATTCCAGCCTTTGCAAGAACTCCAATATCTTCCCAATTAATACCAATTTTGCTTAATTCTGAAATGTCTGACCAGTTAATACCTTGGGCAGACAGGTCGTAGATACTTAACCAATTGATGCCCTTATTGGACAAGGCGTTGATATCAGACCAGTTAATGCCTTGGGCAGACAGGTCGTAGATACTTAACCAATTAATACCTTTTTGAGATAAAGCACTAACATCCAACCAATTAATACCCGCTATGGAAATATCGTAAAGACTCAGCCAGTTGATGCCTGTACGGCTTAAGGCATTGATGTCTGACCAGTTGACACCCTGGGCAGACAGGTCGTAGATGCTCAGCCAGTTAACGCCCTTCCTTGACAAAACAGTGATGTCTGACCAGTTAATGCCCTGGGCAGACAGGTCGTAGATGCTCAGCCAGTTGATGCCTGTACGGCTTAAGGCATTGATGTCTGACCAGTTGACACCGGTTGTGGAGATATCA